>Ga0316204_10002297_pt1 | contig 44205 bp, 45 predicted proteins | sample 6monrhotite_MG_2_FD_205661 | JGI IMG/M metagenome (GOLD analysis project Ga0316204, IMG submission 205661) | Microbial mat bacterial communities from mineral coupon in-situ incubated in ocean water Damariscotta River, Maine, United States -... | ecosystem: Environmental > Aquatic > Marine >... | reverse complement strand
TGCGATACGTCTTGTCAAGCCGCGCGTCGCCTGCTAAATCCGCCACCGGATGCCCCTATAGCTCAGCTGGTAGAGCAATTGATTTGTAATCAATAGGTCCGCGGTTCGAGTCCGTGTGGGGGCACCATTTCATCATCCAAATTTATCCAATGACATCCGAAATAGCCTTGTTTATAAGGGTATTGTCGAGATCGTTTGTCCAGCGCTGTTTTCTGACGTCCAACAGCGCACCCCCAGATTGGGGGTATTTATGGGGGTACGATGAAAACTGGAAAAGCTGCGTACCCCCAACCATGCCTTTGAGCGACATCAAGATTCGAAACCTCAAATCCGGCGAGAAGCCCTACAAAGTGAGTGACTTTGAGGGGTTGTATATTTTCGTGAAAGTTAGCGGTGCGAAGTCTTGGCGGTTCAAGTATCGGATTGATGGCAAAGAACGGTTGTTAGTGATTGGTGATTACCCTGCCGTTACTTTGGCAAAGGCACGGCATGCGCGCGATGTTGCCAAAGCGCAGCTTGCGGATGGCATGGACCCGAGCGAGGCCAAGCAAGAAGAGAAGCGGCTTCGGTTAGAGGCCAAGGGTCAAACCTTCGCTAAGATCGGTGCTGCGTTTCTGGCCAAGCAACGCAAAGAGGGTAAGTCAGCTGCTACGTTGTCTAAGACGGGATACCACCTGAAACTGGCCAATCGCGATTTTGGGCGTAGGCCGATCACAGAAATAACTGCGCCAATGATCCTCAAGACTTTGCGCAAGGTCGAAGCCAAAGGCAACTATGAGACGGCACATCGGTTGCGGGCACGTATTGGTTCTGTGTTTCGCTATGCAGTTGCGAGCGGTGTCGCCGAGACCGATCCTACATATGCCCTGCGTGATGCCCTGATCCGCCCGACGCGTGTTCACCGTGCAGCCATCACTGACCCCAAAGCGCTGGGCCGTCTGATGGCCGAAATCGACGGGTTCGACGGGCAGGCAACGACGCGGATTGCGCTCAAATTGCTGGCAATTCTTGCCCAGCGGCCCGGTGAAATACGAAACGCGCAATGGAATGAATTCGATCTAGACGCGCGCATTTGGTCTATTCCTGCGGAAAAGATGAAAATGCGCCGCGATCACAATGTGCCGTTACCGGATCAGGCGGCTGCGCTGTTGGACGAGCTTCGAAAGATGAACAACCTTGGTGATTATCTGTTCCCGTCGTTGCGGACGTGGACGCGCCCGATGTCCGAAAATACACTTAACGCTGCTTTGCGTCGCATGGGGTATTCGGGAGAAGAAATGACTGCACATGGTTTCCGCGCATCGTTTTCGACTTTGGCAAACGAAAGCGGACTTTGGCATCCCGATGCCATTGAACGAGCTTTGGCACATGTCGAGAAAAACGAAGTGCGTCGCGCCTATGCAAGGGGCGAGCATTGGGAAGAGCGAGTGAGGCTTGCGGATTGGTGGGCTGGCCAGTTGGACACAATGCGATCAAACTGATTGGGAAGAATCGCCAGTGAGTTGCCATGACCGTTCCAGACGAAAGCCTATTGGGTTCACATTTTCAAACAGTGTTGCAACGAAAATTTGGTGGCCTGCTTACATGGAAGAAGCCACAAATTGAAAGGACAGTGGGTCCCTTTGATCCAACGGTTTTTGCAGATTTTGAAGCTAGCCGTGATAATCTGGTGAGTGAAGCCCAGAGGGCGTTGCGGGACTTCACCGACGCAAATATCGCTCTGCTAAATGACACTGATTTGCCCGACCCCGATGGAATACGAGCGGCTTGGCAAGCTGTTCTCAAAGATGAGATTCAAGAATTATCTCGCCGAAAACCCAGTTGGCTCCAGGGCGGTTTTGGGCACCCGGATTATCGGGCGGATTTTGACTACTGGGGTAAAATGGAAAGTTTCTCTTTGCATGAATCCTTGTTGCTTTCCATCGGTGTCGAGCCAAAACACTTTGGCGAAAAGCAGCTCGCGGCTGCCAAGAAAGCCATGGAGAAAGAATCCTTTATTGCGCCGATTGAATTTCTCGTCGGGCGTCATGAACAATTTTTCCGAAAATTTCCGTCTACCGATTACGGAAAACAGCGCGTTGGCCCATCTTTTTTAGTTAATTGGTTCGACGAAGTCTCTTTGGATGTTCATCCCGGTTTCATGCAGGTCTTGCGATTGCGAACTGAGTACCGAAAATCTGGAAATGCCATGTCTTCGACAACTGTGAAACCCAAAACAGATCGACGCGAAGTGGACAAGATAGCGCAACTGTTCACTGCCCTAGCCATTGATAGTTTGGGCTACGACCCTCAGGCTTCGCGCAGCCCGGTGCCAAAAGAAATCACCGATTTAGCTGCAGATATGGGCATGAGTATCAGTGATGATACCGTTCGCAAGTATCTGAAATTGGGCGCGCGTTTCATTCCTGACGATTGGGAGCCGAAGTAGGTAGTAATCGGTTAACGATTAAAACCAAAATTAATTAATATATTCAACGTGATAATTTGTATTCGTTTTGCCTTTTTGCTGTTCCGAGACATGTGGGACTGGATGGGAGAGGCTGTCCTCGTATTCCAATCAACGAGGTTGAACTCAAATGGACGTTTCACATTTCCCGAACACAGGCTTTGTGCGCCTCTCGCATATCCTAGGACCCAACGGGCCGATCCCGGTTTCAAAATCTACGTGGTGGCAAGGCGTTAAAGATGGCCGCTTTCCCCAACCCCAAAAACTTGGCCCGCGCACGACCGTCTGGAAAGCCGAAGACATTCGCGCTTTGTTTGAAGGTGATGAAATTGGGTAAGCGCGCAAATCCAATGGCCGTGAAAGCTGCGCTTGCTTATGAGGTCAACGAAGCCGCACAGGCTCTGGGCAAGTCTCCGGCGACGATCCGAAACTGGGTCAAAGATGGACTTGAGATCATGTCTTCGCGAAAACCCTATTTGATTTCTGGGGCTGCGATTCAGGAATACCTGCGCACTAAATACCGTATGGCTAAGCGTCCGTTGGACCCCGACCAGCTTTATTGCCCTGCTTGCCGCACGGGACGCAGGCCGTCGGGCATGGAGGTCATTTTGATCCCGATGGAGGCACCCAAGATCGCACTTCTCAAAGGGGCGTGCAGCCATTGCGGAGGGACCTCGATGCGCATGATTTCTAAAACCAAAGCTCAGGGTTTTGCCCAGATATTCGCAATCAGAAAACAGGCAACCAGCGAAGCCTAAGTGATACCACCGCTACCCTCTCAAACTTGCACAATCGCTTAGGAGGCAACTATGCGTAAAATTAATGAAGAAAACGAGCGGATCAAACGCCGCTATTTGCAGTACCTCAAAACAGCGAAACGCAAAGACCCTAACACGGTTCACAAAGCCGCCGAAGGTATTCTGCGGTTTGAAGCGGCGACCAACTACACTAATTTCAAACGGTTCCACATCGAACAGGTGATCAAGTTTCAGGACCGGATCAATTCAGAAATCAGCAAGGCGACGGGCAAGCCGCTATCGAAGTCTACCATCTCCAGCATTTTGTCCGCGAACAAAGGTTTCGTATTTTGGCTGGCCGATCAGCCGGGTTACAAGAGCCGCATTCGCCATTCAGATGCTGACTATTTCAACATGAGTGCCAAAGGTCAGAGAGTTGCCAGTGCAACACGTGAAACGCCTTATCCGTCAATAGAAATGGCACGCCATGCGTTCAATTGCATGCCTGAGACAACCGAGATTGAGCAGCGCAATAAAGCATTGTTCGCCTTCCTGATGCTCACAGGTGCGCGTGATGGCGCGGTTGCATCCCTGCGCCTCAAACACATCAACATGATCGACGGCTGCGTGTATCAGGACGCGCGCGATGTCAAAACCAAGAACGCGAAGACGTTCACCACATACTTTTTGCCCGTTAATTCCGAATATCTTACCTGCTTTGAGAAGTGGGTTACATATCTGAAAAACAACAAACTGTTCGGCCCCGATGATGCTTTGTTCCCACCTGCGCTGGTCAAAGTCCAAGAGGGCGAATTCAAAGTGGTGGGCCTCAAGCGCGAAACCTACAAGAACGCCAATGCGATCCGCGCAGCAATCAAAGACGCCTTCATCAGCGCTGATTTGCCGCCGTTCACACCACATGCATTCCGCAAGACGTTGGTGAAATGGGCGGACACGGTTTACCCCACACGTGAAGCCTTCAAAGCCTTTTCGCAGAATATCGGGCACACCAGTGTAATCACCACAGTGAGCGCCTATTGCCCGGTTTCTGTTGAACGTCAGGCGGAGTTGATAAAAAGGGAGGGTAACGCGTGATTTGGCGTTGTTCCTCGCACCGCTAAAATCTACCCTGCGAAAAAACAAAGGTATTCCCGTGTTTGAAAACGCATTCAACAGCATCGACAAAGAGTTGCGCAACGAAGAGGGTCTGGCGTCCGAGCTGGACTACGCCGAACAGACCTCTTGGATTTTGTTCCTCAAATACCTCGACGACATCGAACAGGAACGCCAAGACGAAGCAGAGCTGGAGGGCAAGGACTACACCCCGACACTGCCAACCCACATGCGCTGGAAAACATGGGCATCGGCCAAGAACGAAGACGGGACTGACCGCAAGGATGTGCTGACGGGCGAAGACCTGATCACCTTCATCAACACAGCCCTTTTCCCGACCCTCAAGAAATACCGCGAGGATGCGACCAGCCCGGACACCATCGAATACAAGATCGGTGAAATCTTTTCCGAGATCACCAACAAATTCCGCTCGGGCTATTCCCTGCGGGACGTGCTGGAGATTGTGGACGGGCTGGAGTTCAACACGCAAGAGGCCAAGCACGAGCTGTCGGACCTTTACGAGTCGCGCATCAAGCGGATGGGCAATGCGGGGCGCAACGGTGGTGAGTATTACACGCCACGCCCGCTTATCCGCGCCATGCTCAAGGTGATCGACCCCAAGATAGGCGAAACCGTCTATGACGGCGCGTGCGGTTCGGCGGGGTTCTTGGTTGAGGCTTACGGCCAGATGTTGACTCCGGACATTTCCGCAACTGACTTCAACACGCTCCAAACCAAGACCTTCTATGGGCAGGAAAAGAAATCCCTAGCCTATATCATCGCCATTATGAACATGATCCTGCACGGGATCACGGCCCCCAATATCCGGCGCACCAATACGCTGAATGAAAACGTCATGGATTATCAGGAAAAGGACCGCCATGACGTTGTTCTGGCCAATCCGCCCTTTGGCGGCGGTGAACGGCCCGAGGTGCAGCAGAATTTCCCGATTAAATCGGGCGAGACGGGCTATCTGTTCATCCAGCACTTCATTCGCAAGCTGAAGGCAGGCGGGCGGGCCGCTGTGGTGATCAAGAACACGTTTCTGAGCAACGGAGATGCCGCCGCCCTGCGCCGCGAGCTGTTAGAGACGTGCAACCTGCACACCGTGCTGGATTGCCCCGCCAAGGTGTTTCAGGGCGCAGGCGTAAAAACTGTGGTGCTGTTCTTTGAGAAGGGGCGCAAGACGCGCAACACATGGTTTTACGCGCTGGACCCAGAGCGATCCTTGGGCAAAGGATCACCCCTGCGCGATGATGAACTGGCCGAGTTTGTGGAGTTGCAGAAGACCCGCGCCGACAGCGCCAAAAGCTGGACGGTGCAGCGCGCGGATATTGAGGCCGACACGATGGATATGTCTGTCAAAAATCCCTTCGCACCCGAGGAAGCGCCGCTGCGCGAGCCTGCGGAGATCATCGAGGACATGCTGGCGCGGGACGCAGAGACCGCCGCGATCCTGGAAGAGATCAGGGGGATGCTGTGAAGGCGGAGTGGGAGATTAAGCCGCTTGGGGAGGTTTGCGATGTCCTAAGCGGTTTTGCTTTCAAGAGCGCCGACTATTGTGAAGCAGGTCACTTTCTTGTTCGGATTGGGAATGTTCAGGACAGTGAACTTGTCTTAGACAAGCCCAAGTATGTCGCACTTGACAATAAAACCAAACGGTTCGAACTAAGTGCCGGGGATATTCTAACTTCACTTACCGGAAATATCGGACGTGTCGCGGTGGTCAAAGATGATCACTTGCCTGCTGCCTTGAATCAGCGTGTTGCGAGACTAGCCCGACGCAGCGAACGTGATTTGGATCAAAGCTACTTTTTGTATTTTCTTTATTCCGATGGCTTTGGTGAGCCTTTGCGCGAGCTATCACACGGTGCGGCACAACAAAACGTTAGCCCTAAGGCTATTTCGAATTTGCCTATCCCAATCCCGCCCCTCGAAGAGCAAAAGCGGATTGTGGCGGTTTTGGATGCGGCGTTTGAGGGGCTGGCCCGCGCCAAAGAGAACGCCGAAACCAACCTCCAAAACGCGCGGGAGTTGTTTGAGGGTATTGCCCGAAACATTTTCGAGAATGGTGAAAGTAACTGGCCAAAGGCAACGCTTCCGAATGTCTGTAAGGATTTTGGTCGTGGCAAATCTAGGCACCGCCCTCGAAACGAAGCGTCTCTCTATGGTGGAGACTACCCGTTTTTACAGACCGGTGATCTATCAAGGGCGGGACAGTTTGTGGAAAAATACTCTCAAACCTATTCAGAAAAGGGACTTGCGCAAAGCAAGCTTTGGCCAACTGGAACCGTTTGCATTGCAATAGTTGGTGCAACAATTGGCGAGAGTGCGATCACGGCAATGCCCGCTTGTTTCCCAGATAGTGTTATCGGCATGGTGCCGGATAAAAAATTGGCACAACCTGCCTACGTTCAGCATTTACTTGAGCACTACATGGACGACCTTAAGGCGGCTGGTGAGGGTAGTGCCAGGGACAATATCAATTTAGCTACCTTCGAAAACTGGGAGTTTCCGATGCCAAGTGTTGACGAGCAAGACACTGTTGTCGACAGATTGAATCAGGCGGCTCAATTTTCAAGTGATCTCATTTCTGAATACACCACCAAACTCACCGACATCGCTGACCTGCGGCAATCACTCCTGCAAAAGGCCTTTGCGGGGGAGCTGACCTGAGCTAACCTCAACCGATGATTGATCAATCTCCCCTGCCTAACGAGACCGAGGCCGACACCCGCGCGATGCGGGTTGATCCTGATCTGGCCGCGCAGGGCTGGGAAGGCCCCTCCAAAAAAGACGGCGCGCGGGTGCATCGCGAAGAAATGCTCTGGCCCGGGCGGATCATGTCGGGCGGCACCACCAACGCGCCCAAGCCTGCCGATTACGTGTTGCGCATGAATGGCCATGTGATGGCAGTGATGGAAGCCAAGAAGGCCAGCCTGTCCTATACTGACGGGCGCGGGCAGGCCTATGACTATGCCACCCGCATCGGCGCGCGCTTTGCCTATTGCACCAACGGGCTGCGGTATTACGAGATTGACCTGCACACCGGGACCGAGGGCGAAGTGGACGCCGTGCCCACCCCGCAAGAGCTGTGGGACCGCTGCTATCCCACCGGCAATGCGTGGCGTGACCGTTTCGGTCAGGTGCCGTTTGAAACTGACGGTGGCAAGTGGCAACCGCGCTATTATCAAGCTGGGGCGGTGAACGCGGTGCTGGAGGCCATGTCAGAAGGTGAGCGGCGCATTTTGCTGACGCTGGCCACAGGTACCGGCAAAACCTCCATCGCGTTTCAGATCGCGTGGAAGCTCTTTCAATCGCGCTGGAGCCTGACCGGCGAGCCAACCCGCCGCCCGCGCATCCTGTTTTTGGCGGACCGGAATATTCTGGCCGATCAGGCGTACAACTCGTTCTCTGCTTTTGAACAGGATGCGCTGAGTCGGATCAACCCCAAAGAGATCAGCAAGAAGGGCAAGATGCCGCGCAACGCATCGGTGTTTTTCACGATTTTTCAGACATTCATGACCGAGGGAAAGGGCGGTGAGACCGCCTTTAACTTCCAATCTTATGAACCGGATTTCTTCGATTTCATCATTATTGATGAATGTCACCGGGGCGGGGCCAAGGATGAAAGCACATGGCGCGGCATTCTGGAGTATTTCGATCCCGCCGTGCAGTTGGGGCTGACGGCGACGCCCAAGCGCAAGGGTAACGCCGATACCTACGGTTATTTCGGCGAGCCGGTCTATACCTACGCCCTGCGCGACGGGATTGATGATGGTTTTCTGACGCCATTCAAAGTGCGCCAGATGGCCAGCACGATTGATACCTATGTATATGACCCGGATGATGAGGTGGTGGGTGGCGAGATTGACCCCGATCACGTTTACACCGAAGCAGAGATAAACGCGAAGATTGTGATCCCAGAGCGCGAACAAAGCCGCATTCACGAATTCATGGATCAAATCAATCCACGCCAGAAAACGCTTGTTTTCTGCGCCACCCAAAACCACGCCGCTGCCGTGCGCGACTACATCAACCAGATCAAAGACATCGATGACCCACATTATTGCGAACGGGTGACGGCAAATGATGGCGCGCTGGGTGAACAGCATTTGCGCGAATTTCAGGACAACGAACGCAGTATCCCGACGATCCTGACGACTTCGCAAAAGCTCTCGACAGGTGTGGATGCCCGGAACGTGCGCAACATCGTTTTGATGCGGCCCGTAAAGTCGATGATTGAATTCAAGCAAATCGTTGGGCGAGGGACACGGACATTCGAGGGCAAAGATTTCTTCACGGTCTATGACTTTGTGGAGGCCTACAAGCACTTCAAGGACCCCGAATGGGATGGGGAACCATTGCCACCGGATGAGCCGGGACCAAAGCGCCCACAAATCGAGCCGACACCCAGAACGGGACCGCCAGAGCCGGGGCCGGAGCCTGAACCCAAAATCGTGATCAAGTTGGCCGATGGCAAAGAGCGCATGATCAAATACATCGCGACGACCAGTTATTTCTCGAATGATGGAAAGCTGATTTCTGGCCAGGAATTTATGGAGCAACTATTCGGTGATTTAGGCGATTTGGTCAAAGGCGAAGACGAACTGCGAGAGATTTGGAGCAATCCCGAAACGCGGGTTCAGTTTCTCAAGGTGCTGTCCGATAGAGGCTATGACGCTGGACGCCTTGAAGACATGAAACGTTTGATCGACGCGCCCAACAGCGACGTGTTTGATGTGCTGGCCTATGTGCGTTTCACGTTGGAGCCGCAACTGCGTTCACAACGTGCGGAGGCGGCGCGATCAACTGGCTTAACTGATTTCGAAGGCGAGATGCGCGCATTCTTGGAGGCTGTTCTTGCTGCGTATGAAATCCACGGTGTTGACGAATTGGCCCTGTCCAAAATCGGCGATTTCCTCAGAGTCAGATATGGTGGAACGAACGGCGCAAAGAATGCACTTGGCGCAATACCAGAAATCAAGCAAGCGTTCATGGACATTCAGGCCCATTTGTACGCGCTGTAGTCCTTCGCAAAAGCGTTTACAAAAAAGGTTTGGGGGTACTATTGGGGGTATGTGTCTAAGGCGCATTTAGTTTATTGTTTTATTACAAATTGTTGTTAGTCAAATGTGGGTACGTGTGGGGCACCATTTATCATTGATTTTATTCATCTATTTGTAGCTTTCTGGCTCTGGCCCCTCATCTGGTCCCCCAGTCCCATAATGTAGTTTTTTACCTCTATCGGATCCACAAATGACATCGAACCGCGCCTATGAATTGCGATGTGCCCTTCATTTGCCCACCGGTAGAGAGTTGATTTGTGCACACCGAAGGCTGGCTGTGCCTGAGACACTCGAACCGTGATCGCTGTCTGTTGTCCCATATCAGACCGCCGCGGAGCTTGGTGCACGGTCGGCAGCGAATGCAAGCCGTTCAACGTAACAATCAACATCCAACTCGCGCCACCGGTTTAAGCGACCGACTTTCATCGGAGGTGGGAAGCTGCCCTCAGTGACGAGGTTGTGGATGTGACGCTTGGAGATTTGAAGGCGGGCAGCAACGTCCTCTGATGTGAGAAGCGACGTACTGCAAGAAACTGATTTTTGATTCATTATGAGCCCTTTGCGTGTTTTCTTGCATCACGTTACTTAGTGATTCTCCTTCTTTCCTCTGGCGGTTCCCCCGTGCATTCCCTTGCATGGTATGATTAGATGGAACAGCCTGTTAGGGCATGGGCTTCCTTCCAAAACGCTCCGTCCTCCCACTCCGACAAATAGCCAGCATCCGAGGAGTCGACGATCGCCTTCGCAGCAAAGTCGGCGACGCATATGGTTGGAAGCTGCATCAGGCGAGCCTCAATAGCCCTCAAGACTTCAATCTCTGCATCCATGGTTTCGTCGCTCGTTCCAGAAGGTACATTGTTGATTTGGTCGCGCACGGCACATCGCTGACGAAACAACCGAAGAATTGGCGTATTATGATCTTGCGACCCAGCGGGAACAGACGTTGGTGATACAATCAGCCCTACGGAGTAAGCCGTTGCCTTCAGTGCTTCGCGTCGATCCATCCAATTGTTGATGCTCGTGGCCTGAGCAAGGTCGGTAGCTTCGATAGGCAAACTACGGTTGTTCGCGCAAACGCGGTTTTCATTCTTCATGGTTCTCTCTTTCGGTTAACTGGGTTGGGAGTCGACTTGCTCCATGCGGTCCCGAACAGCGCGGATGATTTCACTATTTTGGCTCGAGCCATTTTGCTCGGCCTGAGCTCGAATCCAGTCTTTGACGTCTCGAGGCAGCCGGAGCTGCATTGGTTTTCGATCGGACATACAGCCTCCCCTGTGGTCGATAGATCAGTAGTGGCTCATTGCCATTACTTGTGTCAAGATGGAATTATGGCTTTATGCCACTATGGATGAAAGAACGCCGCAATCTAAGGACAAATTTATTGTCCGCCTACCCAACGGCCTCCGAGACCGCATCAAAATTGCAGCCCATGCAAACGGTCGTAGTATGAATTCCGAAGTTGTGGCCGTATTGGAGGAAAGGTTCCCTGCACCTTTTGGTGGTGAAGTCACTGACCCCGGGGCTCAGTTTTTATGGAACCTTGCCGCAGAAATTCGCGCCAGTGATTCCGAAGACGGTTCTAAGTCGGCAATTCAAGCTGAAATCTATGAACGGCTTGCACAGGACCTGCACAAACGCTTGAAAGATAGCGACGTCGGCTAACTGCATACAATCCATTTGCCAAAGGTAACCCACCTCGGTGTGGCGAATTATGCTGTACAGAGTGGATCGGTTTTCGGCATCCAGACATAGTTGTGCTCCCGGAGGACCAAGTGAAGGCCTGAGGGTGCGCAGAGCCCAGTTAGCCGGAAATTGCGCTCTGTGTCGCCACTCTCCGCAGGGCAGCAACACAATTCTATTGTCGTGGATCTTTTAGAATGAGGCGCATCCTCGGGAGAAGGCCAGTAAACCCGAGGGCGCGACCTGGCCTCATTGCCAGGTTTGCCTGTACTGAGCTCACGGTTTAAGAGGATGGTCGCAGTCTGCGACAGCGACGAGTTCAACCCGTCCTCCTCAAGCAACCGCTTACGTTCCGCGGCCACTTTGTGCCGCAGTACCTCACCACAGCGAATAACCAATCTTTCGTCTTTCATCAGAACCTCCCCAGCATGTAAGTGTCAAATTCCCGATCGATGGGATCGCGACGAGGTGGCAGTTGACGCAGCCCGCGATTCCGTCGGCCGATTTGATGCTAATCAATCGAGCGGCGCGAATGCAGAGTTTGAGAGGCAATTCAGGATAGGCCCGCTCCACCCATTCAGCGGAACTCTCGAAGTCAGTGGATCCCCATTTCCCCATGCCCACAACATACACTATCGGCGCACAATTCTCATCATCAGCACTAGACAGACTCAAATAAACCTTGGCCCCTGAGATGGATGAAACCATCTCGGCAGGTAGGGCAGACACACAGGCCGCGTGACTTGTTTCGGAACCGACCGAGCTATAGCCCGATACTTCTGGGGAGGCTTCGCTTGCTTCCCGTGCAGTATTTCGTCTGAACCGTCGGAACATTACTGGACGTGCCAGAACATCGATGATGTCGGGCAGCAACGCTTGAAGACAAAGCCAAACGGTTATTTCCAAAGTGCCCTGGCTTCTCAGTCGCGCGACTGGGATCCGTATATCGGGATCAATGACAATCGCAGCACGTGGCCATAGCCCAATCACAGTCGGTACCAGGTCTGGTGAAAAGGTTGCTGGGATCCCATCAACGTAGAGGTTACCCTTGATCGGTACCGCGCCCAGCGCTGCGATCCCGATCATGACTTTGAGAATGGAGAACGGTTCACCATTCGCAACGGCTTTCCCAGAGCCCAATTATTCGCTGGCAGGGCGTTGATAGCGTCAAACAGAGTAGCGTCCACACGTGTGGCGGCTTCAGGAAACCGCGCCATTCGCTGCACCGCGCACGAACTGATAAGGTGCGGGACAAACCAGCCTGATGCCATCGCGGCAGAATCAAGTGCCTGGAACAATCACCCTCTTTGCGCCCGCAGAGCGGTGTGTGCTGCACAGCGGCGAAAATTCCCAGATCGGTCGTTCAAACAGGCTCCTGATGGCCGAGCTCGATTCGGGCACTCGCTGCGCCGCCAAAAAACTGGAAGACACGGACAAGGCCGCCAGTTGATTCCAATGATAGAACCACCAGTCCTAGGAACGGAAAATGGAAATTGGCGTTGACTTTCTAGGCGGCAATCACGTGCAATGAAGAATGGACGTTTGGGAATTGGGACGATGGTATGAATCGGCGGGACATCATTCTGGGGGCGACTGGCCTTTTTGCATTGGCGCCCATCAAGGGAGCGGCGAAAACGGAACCGTTCAGGCTCGGTCTAACTCCGGTGTTTCTCAATAACGACCGGGAAATCCTGTCGGCATCGAAATCCTACCTTGAGGCGCAAATGGAACGCGAGGTCGAGTTTGTTCAAAGGCGCACCTATGAGGAGATCACGAATCTTCTGCTAGTGGGCGATCTGGACGCAGCTTGGATTTGCGGGTTTCCGTTCTTGAAAAACCGGTCCGACTTGGCGCTCGTCGCTGTTCCGGTCTGGCGGGGGGCGTCGTTGTACCAATCCTACCTGATTGCTGGCGCCGAGCGGGCAGCCGCTGGGTGGGACGACCTGAAAGGTGATCTGCATGCTTATTCCGATCCCGACAGCAATTCCGGCTATCTAGTGACCGTGTCGGAGCTGTTGAAACGAAATCGCAGGGCGGAAGAATTCTTTGATCGCACGATTTTTACCTTCGGGCATCGCAATGTGGTACGCGCAGTTGCCAGCGGGCTGTCCGGCTCCGGAAGCGTCGATGGATACGTCTGGGAGGCATTGGCAACGTTGGAACCTGAACTGACGCGGCGCACCAAGGTGATCTGGAAGTCGGAGATGCTTGGTTTTCCTCCATTTGCTTGCCGCGCAGGAGAGGAAGCCTCGGAGCAAGTCGTTACATTCCGCAGGGCGCTCTTGGACATGGCGCAATCGGGTGAGGGCCGGGATATTCTCGGCCAGCTGCAACTGGATGGCTTTCAGCGCGCGAATGCGGTTCTGTTTGCGGGCATTCAGTCGCGTATCGATATCGTTGCACGAAAGGCTTGATGTGAGGTGGATGCTGGATACGCCGCTCTTGGTCCGTGCGCCCATTCTGGCCGCTGCGATGATGGTGGTCGTGGGCATTCTTGCATCCCAGCAGGTTCTGAATGCGTTGGCCCGAATGCAGGAGCAGGAGTTGCAAGAGCTCGCGCGAACGCATCTGGATGGCCTAGCTGTCGCGCTTCAGCCCGCCGTTCTGCGCAAAGACGTCTGGGAGGCGTTTGACACGCTGGAACGGGCGACGCTTGAAGGCGAGCAGGTGCGCCCAATCTTCACGGTGGTCTCTGACGACACAAATCAGGTGATCGCGGCCTCTGATCCAACGCGCGCCGAGGTTGGCGCCGACGCGGCGCCCTGGATCGAAAAATCCAAGGAAGCGCATCAGCTGGCGCTGACGGCCAACTCCGAACGGGTTTTCGTGACGGGCGCCATCATGTATCAGGGAGAGAGTGTTGGCCGCCTGGTAACGGAATTGGACATATCGCGGCTGGCCGAAGAACGCCGCCGCGCTTTGACGATTCTAATCATTGGGAACTCAGCCGCAACCTTGGTTCTCGCGATCGCGGCTTTCTTTGTGACCCGCCGGGCGCTCAGGCCGATCAAGGTTCTCACGAGCCATATGGCAGCCGATCCGCCAGAACAGATCCGCCTTGGAAATGTGGCTGCGGGAGATACAGAAGTGTCGCGGCTTTACCGGGGATATAACGGCATGATCGACGCCATGAACGCCCGAAATGACGCCGAGCGCAGATTGGCGGAGCGCGAGCGGTATGTCAGCCTTGGCCGACTGTCCTCGTCCCTGGCGCACGAGATCAACAATCCGCTCGGCGGGTTGTTGAACGCGGTAGATACGATTCAGAAGTTTCCCGAGCGCAGAGATGCGGTGCAGGCATCGGCGGCGCTGCTGGAAAGAGGCCTCAATCAGATGCGCGACGTCGTCGGCGCGACTCTGGAAACCCACAGGGCGAAGCGTGAATACGACCCGATTTCGACCGATGACATCGAAGATCTCAGAACGCTGCTGCGGCCCGAATCCGAGCGCCTTGGGCAGACGCTGCATTGGCCCGATGTCATCCCCGATGTCCGGCAGTCCGGGCTTCCCGCCGGACAGACACGGCAGATTCTGCTTAATCTTCTGCTGAATGCGGTTGCCGCCGCGGGGCGGAACGGGGTTGTTTCCCTGACCCTGGAAATGCGCGCGCGAGCGATGCGCATGACGATCGCCGACTCCGGCCCCGGTCTGGACAATGTGGCCTTGCGCAAGCTCACAGGCGACACCGCGGGGGTCGGGCATAGCGGCGTGGGTCTGCGACTGGTCCGCGATCTGACCGAAGACATGAACGGCAGCATTGAAGTTCAACGCAATGACGGTACAACAAAGATTGTGGTCGAATTCCCGTTTTTCGCGCACACGGATGCCGCCTGATGTTCACAGGCTATCGCATAGCCCTTGTCGAAGACGACGAGATTATGGGGGCCTCTATCCTGCAGCGCCTGGAACTGGAGGGCGCCGAGGTGGTCTGGATCAAGAACGCGCGTCAGGCGCTCGGTGCATTGCGCACTCCAAAGAAAGCATTCGACGCGGTGGTGTGCGATATTCGTCTGCCCGATGGATCGGGCGAGGAGATATTCGAAAAACTCTCACAACACACCGTTCCGCCGCCGTTTCTGTTCCTCACGGGACATGGTGGCGTGGAGCAGGCGGTGCGGCTTCTGCGCGCCGGCGCCTATGACTACCTGCAGAAACCCTTCGACATGGGCCAGTTCCTGAACCGCCTGCGCGAGGTTGCTTTCGATCAGGGCAGCTCGGAGTCAGAGCCTGTGCTCGGCCCGTCCACGGCTGCGCGCCGTGTCGAGGATATGGTCGGGAAGGTCGCCGCGCTTGACCTGCCGGTGCTTATCCAGGGTGAGGCTGGAACCGGGAAAGGGCTGCTGGCCAAGCGGATTCATGATCTGTCGGATCGGCGTGCCGCGCCGTATCGAAGCATCAGCCTTGCCAAAACAACGGATACCGAAGCCTCTGCGATCGTCTTTGGCGATGCCGGCGAAGGAGGGCTTGCATCATCCTGCGACGACGGAACCCTGTACATCAGTGCGGTCGCCGACGCACCGCCGGATCTGCAGGAACGCGTGCTGGAACTGATCGAAACTAGCCATTTCAGTTCTGTCGGAGGCGGGCGGCGTGCATTTCGTGGGCGGCTGATCGTTTCAGGTGCGGATGATCTTGACCGGGCCGTTTCCGATGGTCGCTTTCGCGCCGACCTCTTGTTTCGCCTGAACGCATTGAAAATCACGGTGCCGCCCCTGCGGGAACGTCCCGACGACGCGGTCTGGCTGCTGCACCGGTTCTTTCAGCAAATCAACGGGCGGCAGGGCAAACCGCTATCCGCGATCAGCACATTGACCGAAGAGCGGGTCCGGGCACATCCCTGGCCGGGCAACGGCCGGGAACTGAGAAGTCGGGTGCAACGTGCGGTCCGTCTGGCCGCCGGAGACGTCTTGTTCCCCACGGATCTCTTTCCCGAAGCCCGTGTTGACGATACCCATCAAGACGACCTGTTTCCGCCGCTATCGGAGGTCCGCAGCCAGGCCGAGAAAGAACATATCGGGCGCGCCCTGGAGGTCAGCGAAGGCCATGTTGCAAATGCGGCGAACCTGCTCGGCGTCTCAAGGACCACGCTTTGGGAGAAGATGCAAAAACTTGGTCTTCAATCGCGTTCGGATTCCTGAACGTTTTCACACCCTCTACGTTCGGATTTCCGAACGTAAGAAAATTTCGTTCCTTTTTAGATGGTTACGGGCTCTCTATCATTGAAATTCACGTCTCAGGCTGCTCTCTTCCTTCGTCCTCCGCTGCTAGTTTGAAAAGGCACTTTAGGGAGGACTCTTTTATGAAATGCACCAAACTGGTCGATGTCGGCCGGCGCCAGTTCCTGCGCGGTGGCGCAATGGCAACCGCCGGCGCAGCCGTCGCCGCAGTCGCCAGCGCACCGGCACAGGCCACGCCCGCGAACGCGCAGATTGACTATCCCTCCAACCGGCTGACCAATGTGGCCGATCTGGCCGTGAACGAGCCCGTGGACATCGAATACCCCGACGCCGACAGCCCCGGCATCCTGATCAAGCTGGGTGAGGCGGTCGAAGGCGGCGTCGGGCCGGACGGCGACATTGTCGCTTATTCGGTGCTCTGCCCGCACCAGGGCTGGTTCATGTCCTATAACAGCGAGGACCGCAGCCTGAACTGCCCCGGTCATTTCTCGCGCTTCGATGTCGAGGTTGGCGGCCAGCAGATCTGGGGCCATGCCACGCAGAATGTTCCGCAATTCACGCTGCGCGTGGACGACAGCGGCGACATCTATGCCGAAGGCGCAAGCGACCTGATCTTCGGTCGCCCGTCGAACGTGCTTTAAGGGGAAGTAAAAGAAATGGCTTACAAGAGACAGATCGACCGCCTGCCCATTCCGCCGGCGGATGCGAAGGTCCAAAACGTGACCTGCCACTATTGCATCGTCGGCTGCGGCTACAAGGCCTACACGTGGCCGCGCAACCAGCAAGGAACGCCCGAGAACAACGCCTTCGGCATAGACCTGAGCGAACAGCAGCCCCCCAACGGCACCTGGATTGCGCCCTCGATGTACAACATGGTCAGGCAGAACGGCCAGGACGTGCACCTGGCGGTGGTTCCCGACGAGGATTGCGTTGTCAATTCCGGGCTCGCCTCGACCCGCGGCGGGCGGATGGCCGAAAACCGGCCCAGCCGCGTGACCGGGACCCAGCAGCAGCGCATGTCCGATCCGCTGATCTGGCGCAATGGTGTCTGGCAGCCGACGACATGGGACGACGCGCTCGACCTCGTGGCGCGGGTGACGGCCCGGATCATCACCGAGGGGTCCGAGGACGATCTCGTCGTGTCGATGTTCGACCATGGCGGCTCGGCCGGTGGGTACGAAAACACCTGGGGCACCGGAAAGCTCTATTTCGAGAGCATGAAGGTCAAGAACTGCCGGATCCACAACCGCCCGGCCTACAACTCCGAAGTGCATTCGTCCCGTGACATGGGCGTGGACGAGTTGAACTACTCCTACAGCGATTATCAGGCGACCGACACCATTGTGATGGTGGGCGCCAACCCGCTGGAGACCCAGACCAACGCGTTCCTCAACCACATGGTGCCGGGAATGCGGAACGGTGCCCGGTTCATCATGATCGACCCGCGCCGCACGGTGACGGTCAACGCCTGCGAGGAAGTCGCTGGCGCCGAAAACGTTCTGCACCTGGCCATCAATCCCGGCTCGGACATGGCGTTGCTCAACGCCCTGCTGACGCATGTGGTCGATCAGGGCTGGACCGATGACGCGTTCATCGCCAATTCGACCTTCCAGAGCGGCGAAGCCGTGGAGATGGGCTCCGGTCAACCCGCCGGTCTTGGCAGCCTCGATTTCGCGATGCAGGCCTGCCGCACCTCGCTGGACGAGGCGGCGGAGATCTGCGGCGTGGATGCGGCAGACATCGCCAAGGCCGCCGAATGGATCGCCAAGCCGCATGACGACGGTACGCGCCGCAAATGCGTGACCGGCTATGAAAAGGGCATCATCTGGGGCAACGACAACTACCGCACCATCGGGGCTGTCGTGAACTTGTCGCTGGCGACCGGAAATATCGGGCGCGAAGGCACCGGCTGTTGCCGCATGGGTGGCCACCAGGAAGGCTATTACCGCCTGTCAGACGCCCATGTCGGCCGCCCGCCCACCTATGTCGACCAACTGCTGATCGGCGGTGGCGGCAAGATCCACCATGTCTGGGCCTGCGACCATTACAAGACTACGCTCAACGCCGCGCAGTTCAAGCGCGTGCACAAGCGCCGGTCGGACATGGTCAAGGACGCGATGGATGCCGCCGCCGGCGGCACCCGCGAACAGCTGGTGGATGCGATCGCTTCGGCGGTCAATGCCGGGGGCTTGTTCGTGGTGGACGTCGACATCATCCACAGCCAGATCGGCCAGAACGCGCATGTGATGCTGCCCGCCTGTGAATCGAACGAGATGAACCTCACTTCGATGAACGGCGAACGGCGCCTGCGGCTTTCCGAGCGTTACATGGATCCGTTCGGCAACTCCAGGCCCGACTGCCTGATCGCCGCCGGGCTGGCGCAGCACATGGAAGCCGTGCTGCGCGAGATGGGCAATGACGCCTATGCCGACCAGTTCAAGGGCTATGACTGGGTGACCGAGGAAGACGCCTTCATGGACGGCTACAACACCGGCAATCCGGACGTGACCTATGCGCGGCTGCGCGAGATGGGCAACAACGGGGTGCAGGAACCGGTCCAGGGCTTTGAGGACGGCAAGCTTGTCGGCACGCCGCGGCTCTATACCGACGGGGTTTTCACCCGTCACGGCCGCGACGACGGCAAGGCGCTGTTCTGTGCCGCCGGATGGCGTGGCTGGCAGGCAGCGGGCAAGGCCCAGGAAGAAGCGAGCCACGAGTTCTGGATCAACAACGTTCGTGCCAACATTTTCTGGCAGAACCAGTTCCTGGATCAGGACAACGACTTCATCCAGGACCGCTTCCCCTATCCGTTCATCGAGATGAACGCCAACGACATGGCCCGTCTGGGCATCGGCGCCGGTGATCTTGTCGAGATTTCGAACGGGAACGGGGCGACCCAGGGCATGGCCTATCCCACCGACACGGCCAAACCCGGCCAGGTGGCGATGGTGTTTGGCTCGCCTGCCGGTTCGCAGGGCAACGTGGTGAACCCCGGCGTGAACGAGTTGATCCTGCCGGACTACAAGCACACCTGGGGCAACATCCGCAAACTCGCCGATGCGCCGCCGCAGGCGCGGGCGGTGTCCTTCAAATCGAAGGAATACACCGCCGGGTGAGCCGAAGTGCCAAAAGCGCCCGCCCGGACATCCGGGTGGGCGCTTTTCGCTATTTCCGGGCGCCTTGGTCTGGACAAAACCTGAGGCGACGACATGCACCAAGAGATAGCTGAAACCACCGAGGATTTCTCTGCTGGCGACGCGGCTCCCTGTCAATCTGTGGAAGACGCACGCGCTCAGGCATTGGCGCTGGCCTGGCCGGTGGCGCAGACTGAACCGGTTCCGCTTCTTTCTGCGGTCGGAAGAGTGCTGGCCGAACCCTTCCAGGCGTCCCAATCACTGCCACATTTCGACAATGCCGCGATGGATGGATACCCGGTCTGGGCGGGCGGGGGAACCACAGGCGTTGCGCTTGTCGGTGTCCTGGCACTGAAGGAACAGGCAAGTGGTCTGAAAGGCCTCGGCGTCCTTCTGGTCGTTGCGGGAATTGTCGCGCTGAACGCTTCTTAATGAGGGCATAAGTTGGTTTCTGCTGTAAGTCGCGATTGGCTTGACGTCCGCCTCATCCGCTTCGTTCCTAAAAACGGCTTGCCGCAAACTGTCGGCTGGAGCAAAGCGCGAGGGTTCGAAGCGTCAGATCCATACCGCTAGGCATCTCTGATAGCTCCCTCCAACATGAGCTTCGCAGAGGACAGCCTATAGCAACTGTCAAATTCACTGCACGCCATGCAATCGTCCCACGCGGCGACATCGATTGAAACGCTGCGGCCGGACCGGGTCAACCCTTTGCTCTCAATTCTGTAGGAAAGGACTTTTCCGGCTGTTGCCTGGTTCGTCTTTACATCAAGTACATCCGGAAACATCTTTCCGTAGCAGGGTTTGTGGGACATTTTTCTATCCTCGCTTTTCATGAAGGGGTCTTGGCTCAACTCGTCGAGAGGGGGATACTGTTCGCCGCGCGGACTTCGATCTCCTGCGGCAGTATTGCAGGCACGAACAGGAAGTGGCGGATATAGGTCATGCCGGGAACCAGCCTTTTGTCCGGTTTGCGAAAGCGACGAGCGAAAGCATAACGGGCACCTCGACGAGGACACCGACGACCGTTGTCAGGGCAGCGCCGGATCCGAGGCCAAACAGGCTGATGGCAACGGCAACCGCGAGTTCGAAGAAATTCGAGGTGCCGATAAAGGCACAGGGCGCGGCGACGTTGAACGGCACGCGCCAGGCCCAGGCAGCGGTGTAACTGATGATGAAGATGCCATATGTCTGGATCAGAAGCGGTGTGGCGATCAGCGCGATCAACATGGGCTGCTCGATGATCACCTGCCCCTGGAACCCGAAGAGTAGCACCACGGTCAGGAGCAGGCCGATGGCTGAAAACCTGCCTGCGCGCACGCGAAACTCGGCGATTGCGTTTTCGCCGCCGGTGCGAACCAACCGTGAGCGGGTCCAGACGCCGGCAAGCAGCGGGATCACCACGTAGAGCGCAACACTGAGGATCAACGTCTCCCAGGGAACGGTAATGTTGGTGACGCCCATAAGGAAGGCGACGATCGGCGCGAAGGCGAAGATCATGATGACGTCGTTGAGGCTGACCTGCACCAGCGTATAGGTCGCGTCGCCCCGCGTCATGTTCGACCAGACGAAAACCATCGCCGTGCAGGGCGCCGCGCCCAGCAGGATCGCGCCCGCGATGTATTGTTGGGCATCCTCGGGCGCGATCAGGCCGGCGAATACGTACTCGAAAAACAGCACGCCAAGGGCCGCCATAGTGAACGGCTTGATCATCCAGTTGACCACCACGGTGATGATCAGACCTTTCGGACGCCTTCCGATGTTGCGCAGGGCGCCAAAATCGACGCCCACCATCATCGGGTACACCATGGCCCAGATCAGTATGGCCACCGGCAGATTGACCGAGGCAAACTCAAGCGAAGCGAGAGCCGCAAAAACGCCCGGAACGGCGGCGCCCAGAACCAGGCCGATGCCGATGGCAATGGCCACCCACAGCGACAACCAGCGCTCAAAAGCGCCCATGCCCGAAGATTGATTTTCAGCAATGTCTGTCATGTCTCTTTCCTCAGGCCGGTCAGGCGGCCGCTGTATTGTGTCTTTGCAGATTGCCCATGCTGATCCAGCTGAGCGCGATCATCGCCGCCGCCGTCGCCAGGCTGAGCGGCAGGCCGCCGAGCTGATAACTCAGCCCCGACAGCAGCGTTCCGATCAGCCGCCCCGCCGCGTTGGCCATGTAGTAGAATCCCACATCCATCGTCACCCGGCGGGTGCTGGAAAAGGCCAGGATCAGGTAGGAATGGATCGAAGAATTCAGCGCAAAAAGCGCACCAAAGGCCAGCAGCCCGGCGATCAGCGTGGCCGTCAGCCACGGCGCCGGGGCGCCTGCGGTCGCGGCCAGCACGGCAAGAGCCAGCGGCACGAAGAACAGCGCACCGGCCCAGAACCGGGCATCCGCGACGATCTGCGCCTCGGATTTCGATTTTGCGCCCAATATCTTCGGCGCCGCGGCCTGAACCGCGCCGTAAAGAATGATCCAGACCGCCATGAACGTGCCGATCAGGAAAAAGGCGGCGCGGTTGCCCGCCTCCGATCCGTCCGACAGCACCGCGTAGAAATAGATCGGGATGCCCACGACAAACCAGACATCGCGCGCGCCGAACAGGAAGACGCGTGACAGGCTCAGCCAGTTTATCCTCGGATTCCTCGACAGAACCTCACGGAACCTGGCGCCCTTGCGGCCCGTGGGCAGCCCCCGCGGCATCCGCAGCACCACCACCAGAAGGATAACGGCCAGAACCGCGGCCATCCCCAGAACCGAGGGCACGAACCCGGCCAGTCCCAGAAGCGCCGCGCCCAAAAGAAAGCCCAGCCCCTTCACCGCGTTTTTCGACCCGGTCAGCAGGGCTACCCAGCGGAACAATCCGCCATCCTGTTCCGGTGCGAGCAGCTTGACCGCGCTTTTCGAGCTCATCTTGGCCAGATCCTTGGCGACGCCCGACAGGCCCTGAACACCCATGACAAAGACCACCGAGGCCGCGATGCTCCATGCCGGATCGAGTCGGGCAAGGGCCAGAAGGGCGACCACCTGCAAGGCCAGACCGGCATAAAGCGTCGTGGTCAGACCAAACCGCGCGGCGACCCATCCCGCCGACAGGTTGGTGACGACGCCTGCAAACTCATACAGCACGAAGAGATAGGCCAGTTGCACCGGCGAAAACCCCAGCGTGTGAAAATGCAGAAGCACCAGCATCCGAAGCGCGCCGTCGGTGAGCATGAACGCCCAATATGCGGCCGTGACCGCGATATATGCAGCCACGCCGTCGGGACGGCTCACAGGCTGCCTCCAACCATCAGAGCGACATCGACAAGGCGGCAGGCATAGCCCCATTCGTTGTCGTACCAGGCATAGATTTTCACATGCGTGCCGTTCACCACCATGGTTGAAGGCGCGTCGACGATGGAAGAGCGCGGATCGTTGGTATAGTCGGCCGAAACCAGAGGGCGTTCCTCATATCCCAGAATTCCCTGCAACGCGCCCTCCGAGGCGGCCTTGAACAGCGCGTTGACCTCTTCCACGGTGGTTGGGCGCTCGACCTCGAACACGCAGTCGGTCAGCGAGGCATTCAGCAGCGGCACCCGCACCGCGTGGCCATTCAGCTTGCCCTTGAGGTCTGGATAGATCAGCGTGATCGCCGTGGCCGAACCGGTACTCGTCGGGATCAGTGAATTCAGCGCCGAGCGCGCACGGCGCAGATCCTTTGCGGGGCGGTCAACGATGGTCTGCGTGTTGGTTACATCGTGGATAGTCGTCATCGAGCCATGCCGGATACCAAGATTTTCGTGGATCACTTTCACCACCGGGGCAAGGCAGTTCGTGGTGCAGCTTGCGGCAGTAACGATGCGATGCACGGCCGGGTCGTAGATATCGTGGTTGACCCCATAGACAATATTGGCCGCACCGGGTTCTTTTACCGGTGCGGACACCACGACCTTTTTCACTCCGGCGGCGAAATAGGGTGAAAGCTTTGCCTCGGTCTTGAAGGCGCCGGTGCAGTCGATCACCACATCGACGCCGTCCAGCGGCAGATTCTCCAGATTGCGCGTCGACAGCGTCGGAATTTCGGCACCGTTGATTGAAATGCTGGTGTCTGTTGCCGAGAATTCGGCGGGCCACCGGCCATGGACCGTGTCGAATTCCAGCAGATGCGCATGCATATGCGGATCGCCCACCGCATCATTGATAAAAGCGATCTTCGCGCCGCGTTCCAGAAGCGGGCGAAGGGCCAGCTTTCCCATGCGCCCCAGTCCGTTGATTGCGAAAACTGTCATGTTGGTTCCATCTGTTGTTCAAACCGTTCCCGTCGTGTCGGGCGCGCCCGAGACGACGGATCGGCCTTATTGCGCGCAGGCAATTTCGTTGATGACGGGTTGACAAATCTCCGGCCGCCCGCCACAGCAATCCTCCATCAGGAAGGCCAGCAATCCGCGCATACCATCCATCTCGGCGAAATATCGGATGCTCCGGCCTTCGCGGTTGTTCCGTACAAGGCTGGCCTGCAACAGGACAGACAGGTTGGCGGACATCGTGTTCTGCCGGACATCCAGCACCTCCCCGATTTCGCCCGACAACAGGCCGTCGTCACCAGCCTTCACAAGCAGGCGAAACACGTCAAGCCGGGTCGGCTGAGCCAAGGCAGCAAGCGCCGCGAGAGTTGCTTTTTTATCCATAAATCATGAATTATGGATATGACGCCGGGATGTCAATACGTCAAAACTGATCACCCACCGGCTTGCGCCCGCAACCGGGTCATAACGCCGGTGTGTGGACAGGCAGGACACCGGCCCATGCGGAAAATCGGATGGACCGTCACCCAGATCAGCATTCCCACCACGAGATTGATGTTGACTTATCTGGGTGTGGCGACCCCCCAAAACCGGGCGGCAATGCCCAGCCAAGGCCTATCCCAAGGCCGAATTGGCGGCGGCTGACGACCGGTCTGCTCTCTGCGTGTCTTCGGAGGCCGAGGCCGGCCGCGAGGGGCGAATCACCTCCTGCATCGGCGGATGATTTCCGGCGCGAAAACGGCTGAAACCGGATTTGGTCTACGAATCCGACGACGATGAGAAAGTTTTTTCGAGCCCGGCCAGGCGACGCTGCGCCGCAGAATGCGACGGCGGCGCGCTAGCGCGTACCGGATTCCGGCACGGTTCGCGACCGTTTCGAAACGTCAGGATGTTACGAAATGGTAACGCCGCCGTCGAAAGTCAGCGCGCCGAATTCCCACCGACAAGATCGAGACCCCTCCTTCCGGACCGGTGTGAGCGTTACGAAATCGTAACGTGTCATGCTCGGTGTGACTCACCAGATTTCGCTCAATGCATTGGCAGAAAACCTGTCTATTTTCCGTTGGTTACATGGTGTCTTGTCGTGGAGGCCTGAACCGAATTTACTTGGAAGAAAGGCCAAAGAGGAGCAGAATTCTGGCCACTCGCGGGCTGCAGCGTTTGCATTTGCGGAAAGCGAGGCGGGATGAGCAAGATGGAGGACGACACCATGACCACAATTGGCCTGCAGGCCGACCCCTCATTCGGTGTTGCCGGCAAAAAGCGCTGGGCGATGGTCGTCGATCTCAGGCGCTGCATCGGCTGCATGGCTTGCGTAGCCGCCTGCAAAGCGGAGTTCGACGTGCCGCTTGGGGTCTGGCGCACCACCGTACGGGTGAAGAACACCGGCACCTACCCCAACACACGGCGCAATTACATGCCGCGACTGTGCAATCATTGCGACAACCCACCCTGCGTGCGCAACTGCCCGACAGCGGCGACCTACAAGCACGAAGACGGTTTCGTGCTTCAACGCTACGAACGCTGCATCGGCTGCCGCACCTGCATGATCGCGTGTCCCTACAACGCGCGATTCATGCTGCCCGAAAGCCGCACCCGCGTCGGCATCAACAGCGTCGTCGACAAATGCACTTTCTGCGAGCATCGCGTTACACAGGGTCTCGTGCCCGCCTGCGTACAGACCTGCCTGGGCAGGTCGCGCATCTTCGGTGACATCAACGACCCTAACAGCGAAGTCGCCAGGATCGTCGGCACCGAGAAAACCGTCACGCTGAAGCCCGGCAAGGGCACCAAGCCACAGGTCTACTACATCAAGCCCGACAGGCAGAGCTTCGAGCAGGCCACAAGTGCGCCCGTCTCGGCCGCGGCCCGCCGGGATGCCGAGGCCTTCTATCGCCACAACCACGGCAGCCGTTTTTTCGGCGGCATGCTGTGAACCGGGGAGAAAACCATGTTTGAATATATGCCGATGAACATCGCCGGGTGGGGGCTGGAGATCGTTATCTACTTCTTCCTGATCGGCACCGCGGCCATGACATTCGCGGTGGCCGCAGGTCCGGCCACATTTGGCCGCGTGGCCGATCCGTTCCGCAATTTCGAGGTCATCGGCGCGGTCGCGGCGCTGGTGCTCCTGGTTGTCGTGATCCCGTTACTGATCGGGGATCTGAGCCAGCCGCAGCGGTTCCTCAACCCGATCCTATACTTCCGTTGGACCTCGCCGCTCAGTTGGGGATCGGTGTTTCTGCCACTCTTCGGGCTGTCAATTCTGGGCTTTCTCTATGGCCGCCATACCAAACGGTTGGGGCTGATGCGTCTGTCGGCGATCATCGGATCACTGCTGGCGCTCAGCATGCCGCTCTATACCGGGCTCGACCTGATGGTGAACCAGGCGCGCGAGCTTTGGGCCAATCCGACCATCCCGGTATTGTTCGTGACGTTGTCGATCACATCCGGTGCTGCGCTGGTGGCGTTGCTGCTGCTCGTGACGGGGAAATTCAATGCGGACTCGGCCCGGCTGATCCGGTTCATCCAGGCCTTTTCGCTGGGCGTGACGTTGTTTCTGTTCCTCGGTCTGGTCCAGACGATGGTTTACGGCTCGGAAGAGCTGCAGCAGGCCTGGGCCGCTATCAACGGCGAGTTTTCAACTCAGTTCTGGTGGCTTGGCCTCGTCGTCGGCGTGCTGATCCCGCTGGCGCTGGCGATCGGCCCGATGGTTCTGACACAGATGGAGTTCGCCAGGAGTCCGGCCATGGTGACGCTCGCCGGCGTGCTGGGTGCGATCGGCGCCTACACATTGCGCGAAGTGATCATCTACGCCGGCCAACTGCCGCAGCTCTATTACTGACACATCCGCCGGCACGTACCGGCAAGGAGATGAAACGATGGGTATTCAGGAAAAGATCAAAACCGACCGCCGCGGATTTCTGAAACTTGGCGCATCGGCCTCGGCAGTGGGCGCGGCGCTGGCCAGCAGCCGGCTGGTGGCGATGGAGCAGGAACTGGGTGGTGCCGATTTTTCGCCAGTTACCGGCGAACAGCGCAAGGCAGTGCCCTATACCTGCCTGGCCTGCAACATCGAGGATGGCGGGGTGGCCATGATCGAGAATGGCCGTATCGTCAAGCTGGAGGGCAATATCGATCATCCCAACACCCGCGGCAAACTTTGCGCCAAGGGCAACGCGGGCTATCTGCATGTCTACGACCCCGACCGGATCATGACCCCGCTGGTGCGCACCGGTGCGCGCGGCGAGGGAAAGTGGAAGCGGATATCCTATGACGAGGCCACCAGCCTGCTGGCCGAAAAGCTGCGCGCGGTGGTGGAACGTTCACGCGAGGAAAACGAGCCCGGAATCCTCAACGAGATGGTGGTCAAATGGGGCCGCGACCGCACCGGCGGCGGCGTCAAGCGGTTCATGAACGCCCTGGGGTCGAACGCGATGGTGAACCACACCAATATCTGCGAATCCTCCAAGAAGGTGGGGCTGGAGCCGTCCTGGGGGCCGGATATCGAATCCTGCGACTGGGCGAACACGAAATACATCCTCAACTTCGGCTCGAACATCCTCGAGGCTGCGTATTTCATGAACCCCAATTCGCAGCGGCTGGTCGATGGCGTTGTCGGCAACCGGGCCCGGATCGTCACCTTCGATCCGAGGCTGTCCAACACAGCCGGCTACAGCCACGAATGGCACGCGCCCTATCCGGGCACAGACTCGGCGGTCGCACTGGCGATGGCCAACGTGATCATGAACGAAGGGCTCTACGACGCCGATTTCGTGCGTGACTGGACCAATGTCACTGCCGGGCAGCTGATCGCACATCTGGAACCCTACACGCCCGAATTCGCCGAAGAAGAAAGCGGTATCGCGGCGTCAGACATCCGGCGCATCGCGCGCGAATTCGCTACCACCAAGCCAGCAACGACCTTCTCCTATCGCGGCCCGTGCAAGCATATGTGGGGTGCCTACCAGGAGGCGGCGATCCACATGTTGAACGTCATCACCGGCAACGTGGAGAAAAAGGGCGGCTATTGCCTGCCGCGCGGCATGGGCTGGCCACAGCCCGATCCGTCGCCGCCCGGAGGCCCGGTGCCTAGCGCAATCGCCAAGCCGCCGCTCTATCCGCTGGCTTCGCACGCGGTGTCGACCAACGTGCCCTACATGGTGATGCGCGGCGAAGCCAAGGTGTCTGTGTGGATGAGTTATTACGACAACCCGGTCTACACTTACCCCTCGCCGAATGTCTGGGAAGCGTTCCTGAAGGACGAAAGCCTCGTGCCCTACCTCGTCTCGTTCAGCTGCTTCATGTCCGAATCGACGGAACTGTCCGACCTGATCATCCCGGACGTCACATATCTCGAGCGCCACGATCCGGAATCGATGCCGAGCGGGCTTTATCCCTGCCTCAGCATCCGCCAGCCGGTTATCGAACCGCTGGGTGGCACCCAGGAGTTGCGCCAGACGTTGATCGACACAATCCAGAAGGTCGACCCCGACGGATCGCTTGGCGTCCGCAAGTACTTCGAGTTCGACTCGGTCGAGGACTGGATGCGCCAGCATTTCGACAACATCCCGGGGCTGAAAGAAGACGGCGGTTACGACTTCCTCAAGGAAAAGGGTGTCTGGCCGATCTACGGCAAGGTCGACAAGAACGACGGCAAGCTCGTGGACGACAACGGCAACGAGATCGACGCCGCCTACGGGCTGCACACCAGCGAGATCTCCGCCGGCGACATGCTGGGCACCGAAATCGACGAGAACGGGACCATCCGCCGCGACGGTGCGGCGATCGGCGTGCGCATCGGTGAGCGCAACTATGTCGGCTTCGGAACGCCGTCGCGAAAGATCGAACTCTACAAGGAGAGCTTTCGGACCTACGGCTTCAACCCGCTACCGGTCTACAAGCGCCTGGCCTCACGCGACAAGAAGCCGAACGAAATGGTGATGAGCACCTTCAAGGTCAACGTCCACACCCAGAGCCGGACGGCCTCGCTCAAGTACCTCGCCGAGCTCTACCACAAGAACCCGGCCTGGATTAACACCGAGCGGGCAAATTCCATGGGTATCGGCGACGGCGACCTGATCCGCATCACATCCCCACTCGGCTACATGGTGACCCGCGCGCATCTGACCGAGGGCCAGCATCCCGAGGTCGTCTCGGTCTCTACTGCCTGCGGACACGCCGCCTACGGCAGGCTCGCGACGCTGAAGCAGCGCGATCCGGCAGCCGACTGGTCGCTTGGCGACGATCCCGACGTCGCAAACAACGTCTGGTGGGATGATCGCGGCGTGCATCCCAACGCGATCATCCAGCTCTCAATCGATCCAATCGGCGGCTCGCAGGGTTGGTACGACACGGTGGTCACGGTGACACCGGCGCAGGACGGCGACACGTATGGCGACATCAACGCCAGCTTCGAGCAGTCGATGAAGGATTACGACGAGACGCTGCGCTACGCATATACCGGCGATCTGCACAGGGTCAACCATCAGGAAGTCGAAGTCGATTGGGACAACCTGCCCGAGCCTCAACTCGGCGGCCACTGACGGGTTTGACGGCATCCGCACCAGAGGAGACAAGAGTGAAAACCGATGAATTCATCATTCCCGAAGAGCTGGATTCCGCGCCCGCGCTGACCGCCGCCGATCTTCGGGCGCATTCGGGGCTCTATACCCTGTTGGCGCGTTGTCTCGAGGCCGAGGTCGATTTTGAACTGCTGGCGCTGATGCGCGGGCCGCTCATCGAAACTCTGGCAGAGCTCGGGCTCGAGTTGGGGCAGGACGTCGCCGAGGGGCCGGAAGAGCAAGTGCTCTCGGGCCTGGCCGAGGAATTTGCGGCGCTTTTCGTGGTGCCCGGCGCGGTGATGCCCTATCGCTCGGTCTTCGAGACCGGGCGGTTCTTTCAGCCCCAGGCCGACATCGCCACCGCCGCCTATCGCGAGGCCGGGTTCGAGTTTCGCAACATGCACAGCGGCGAGTTTCCCGACCACGTTGCGGTAATGCTCGGCTTCGTCGGAAGGCTGCTTTCGAGGCACGCCGAGGCGCTGGAAGGTGGCGATACGGCGGCGGCCGAAGGATGGCACCAGCGTCGCGCTCGGTTCCTGCGCAGCCAGATCGGCCCCTGGGTCGTCGGCTGGAGCCGCCGCGCCCGCAGCTGCGCTCGGCACCCGTTCTACGGCGCGATCCTCGAACTGGTCGAAAAGGTTGTCTGGGCCGATATCTGCGAAATCGCCGACGAAAAAACCCTGCGCCGGCTGGTGACGGCAAACCGCAAGCCGCTGATCCGGCCGAAATCAGACCCCGAGTTCCGCAAGGCCTCGGGTCTTTAAGGAGGACGCGATGCACGAAGCCGACCGCATTCTGATCGTCGAGGGCTCGGGGCGCGGCTTTCTCAGCCACTATGCCCATGCGCTGGCGCTCGGGCTGCACGAGGCCGGGCACCGGGTCCGGCTGGTGACCGCACCCCGCGACGAGCTCGCCGGCTGGCCGTCCCCTTTCGAGCGGCGCGCGACCCTGACATCCGGACTCGCGGGCTGGCGTCGGCTGATGGCCGAAACGCGGGATTTTGCGCCCCACGCGGTGCATTTCCAGTGGCTGTCCGACCCGATCGGTGCCGCGCTCTACGTCCGCTGGGCACAACGCCACGGCGCGACCGTGCTATACACCCCGCACAACCTCCTGCCGCATCGCGGCCGCTGGATGACGATGCCGCTTTTTCGGCGACTCTACGGCGTCTTCGACCGCGTCGTGGTACGTGACGGTGCGATGCTCTGGGCGGCGGCCGAGATACTTGATGTCAACCCCGACGTCATGTCGATGGCCACCGGCAGCCCCAACATCATTGCCCATCCCGAAGCCCCGCGCAGTGTGCCGCCCGAGGCCGAACCGCGCCGGCGAGACGAAGTCCGCGCCCTGCATTTCGGCCATGGCTGCGCCCGCAAGGGCCTGGAACCGCTCTTGCGCGCGCTGGCGCTGACCGAATGCCCGGACAATCTGCACCTGATGCTGGCCGGTTGCGGCGTCACGGCCGGGATCGAATCTGCGGTGCTGGCGACAGCGCAGCGGCGGCTGCGGATCAGTGTCATCGACCGCTACCTGGAGCCTGAAGAAGTTGGTGGGCTGTTTCAGGCCGCCGACCTGATCACCATGCCCTACGCCAAGCTCTGCCGAAGCCCGATCCTCGATCTGGCGGCGGCGTTGCGCACACCAGTATTACGCACCACCCGGGTCGAGGCGACCCGGTTTGACGAAGGGCTGCACGGGCTGACGGTGGACCACGGCGATTCCGCCGCCTTCGCCGCGACGCTTGCAAGCCTCGCGCACGCGCCGGCGCACCTGCAGTCCATGCGGAGGGCACTCGCGCGGAGCGCGGATTTCGCCACCGAAGCGGCACTTCTCGCCGCCACGCATGCGCGCATCTACGACCGCGCACTGGCCGACCGCGCCGAACGGCGCGTATACGCCCCGGCCAGGGTCCGGCCGGTGGCAGCCGGAGAGTGAGGAACAATGCGTACGCTCATTCTCATCGCGCACAGCTCGCACCACCGCCGGATGGTGACGTTGGTCAAGAAACATCTCGCGGTGCTCGAAGAATTCCGGCTGATCTCGACCGCCGAAACCGGCGAGGTTCTCGAGGCCGAAACCGGGCTCGAGGTGACGCATCTTTTCCCCGCGAAAAAGGGTGGCGACATCCAGCTCTGCGGGCTGGTCTGCACCAACACCATCGCTGCTGTGATCTTTCTTAACGACCCGCTGACGACCAATCCGGCCGAACCCGACATTCGGCAGTTTCTGCGCGCCTGCGACCTCAACAATGTGCCGCTGGCAACCAATGTGGTCAGCGCGCACGCGCTGGTCACCTGGCTGGGGCGCCATTTCGGCGACGAGGCCGATGCGGGACCTGCCGAGGCGTCCACGGCGAAAGACCGTGAGATATTGCAATGAGAACCGCCAGAGAGCAGGCCGCCACCGCGAAGCTTCCGCGTCCCGCCCCACGGGGTGCCGCGCTGTCGGTGGCCGAGGGTTACTGCATCAATCTGCGAGGCCGCCTCGAGGCTTGCGATCTGTGCCAACGGGTTTGCCATGCCGGGGCGATCACCCTGACGCTCGACGAAGTTACGATCGACCCCGTCGCCTGTGCCGGCTGCGGTGCCTGTGTGCCGGCCTGTCCCGCGGGCGCGATCGCCCATGACGGTTTCGACCTTGAGGCGATGATCGCCGGCGCGATCGAGGGCGGCGTGGCCCGGATCGGCTGTCGCCAGGCCGGGGGCGACTTCGTGACGGTGCCCTGCCACAGGATGCTTGACGCAAGGATGATGGCCGCGCTTTTCGCCGAGGGTGCTGAGCGGATCGAACTGGCAGGCCTCGAGGCCTGCCACGGTTGCCCGGGGGGGGATGCGCGCCCGGCGCTTACGACCGCACTGCGCGATCTGAAGAAATGGTTCGGCGAGGCCGGACCCGCGGTGATGGCCGCGAGCGAACGCGGCGGGGGCCGAAACGACTCGGCGGCAGAAACACGGCGGGCGGTCGGCCGGCGCCGGCTGTTGCGCGGCGCGTTCGGAGCGGTTTCCGAAGCCCCGCCGAAACCGCCCGCGCTGTCCGGCTTCGACGACATCGCCGCCGCAGAGGACACCGGAGAGAGTTTCGCCGCGCGCGCCGTGCCCTACCAGCAGGCGCTTTCCAGGCGCCGCACCATGCTGCCCTTCCGCGAGGATGGTCCTGTCGGGGCCACCGGCCGCCTGATCGGCGAGGCGTGTTCGGGCTGTATGGTCTGCGCCGATTTCTGCCCCACCGGAGCACTCAACGGCGAGGCCGGTCCGGGCCACCGGCGGGTCAGTTTCGACCCGGCGCTCTGCACCAATTGCACGCTGTGCCTAAAAGTCTGCCCGATGGATGCCATCTCGGCCCGGGCGTTGCGCGGCGTTGCGGCTGCAACCGAGGGACGGACGGTGCTCTTTGCCCGCGCAGAGCGGGAATGCGGCGCATGCGGCCGACCTTTTGCGCCCGAACCCGAAGCTGACCTGCTCTGCCCGGAGTGCGAAGACGACAATGAAATGGACGACGAATGGCTGGAAATGCTGAATGGCTGACTGGAAACCGCTGGCTGCGGCCGGCGGGGCCGCCGCGCTGGCTGTGGCGGGATGGGCCGTCTGGGACAGCGCGCGGCTTGCGGAGGACCCGTCGCGGCTCTATCGCAAGCGTTGCTCGACCTGCCATGAACTGCCCGACCTTTCGCGTTTTCAGAGCGGAGAAATGAGCCGCATCGTCCGGACGATGCGGGAAAAGAACGGGGCCGACAAAGTGATCACCGAGGCCGAGGCCAGGGTGATTGTAGGACATCTTGAGGAGATGGCGCACAAATGACCGAAGCGTATCACGAGAACCCGCTTGAAGGTGCCGTATTGAGGGCACTTGGCGCAATCACCGTGGGCGAGGACGGGCCGGATGTGGTGTCTGCCGGTCATGTCGCGGCCGTGGTGGCCACCGGCGGCGCGGTGCGGGTGTTGATCGAGCCTCTGCTTGTCGACCCCGATGGCGGCGAGGAACTGGCCACGGTGATGCGGCAGGTCGTCGGGCAGGTGCCGGGGGTGGACCGTGTGGTCGTCAAGCCGCGGCCGCAGGCGGTAACTTCGATCCTGGCGCGGGCGCCGGGCGCGGTGCTGGCGGTGCACAGCGGCAAGGGTGGCGTCGGCAAGTCGACGATTGCCACCAATCTTGCCACCGCCCTGGCCCACGGCGCGGGCGGGCGGCCAATGCGGGTCGGACTGCTCGATGCCGATGTCTACGGTCCCTCGGCGCCTCTCCTGCTGGGGGTCTCAGCGCGGGCTGAAACCACCGCTGACGGCACCCGCATCGCGCCGGTCGAGGCGCATGGTCTGAAGGTAATGTCACTGGGCTTTCTGATGCCCGAGGGCAAGGCGCTGGCCTGGCGCGGAAGCCTGATCGACGAGGGGTTGCCGCAGCTTATCGCCGAAGTCGACTGGGGTGATCTCGACATTCTGATAGTGGATTTGCCACCGGGCACCTCGGACGTGCATCTGGCGCTGGCCCAGGCGGTGCCGGTCGCCGGCGTGCTGGCGGTGACAGCACCGGGGCAGATCTCGACCGATGACGTGCGCCGGGGGCTGGAGATGTTCGCCGACATCGCCGTGCCCTGTATGGGCATCGTGGAGAACATGAGCACAGTGACCTGCCAGAGCTGTGGCACTGAAGCCGCGCTGTTCGGTGCCGGGGGCGGCGACCGGCTCGGGGCCGAGACCGGCCTGCGGCTGCTGGCGCGCATCCCCTTCCTGCGCGAGGTTTTGCTGACTTCCGAACGCGGCGTGCCGGTGGTGCTGGCCGATCCGCAGGCGCCGTTTTCGGCACGGATCGGCGAACTGGCCGCGCAGGTCGCACAGGATCTGGCGCCGCAGATGAAAGGAGCACAGCCATGGACATCCCACTGATCCGCGACGGCATCGCGGGTACCGGTCCCGCACCTGTGACCGGCGTGCGCGACATCGTGCTGGTCGGCAGCGGCAAGGGCGGCGTCGGCAAATCCACGATCGCGGTCAATCTGGCGGCGGCGCTCGCGCGTGGCGGTACGCGCACCGGGATTGTCGATCTCGACCTTTCCGGGCCTTCGGTGGCACGTCTGGCAGGCACCAGGGCCGCGCCCGAGCTGGGCCAGGACGGGCGCGCTATCCCGCGCCGGCGACACGGGCTTGAGGTAATCTCGATCGCCGACATGATCCCACCCGAACAGGCGGTGGCCTGGAAGGGGCCGCTGGTCGCGCAGGCCGTGGAACAGCTGATCCGCGATGTCGCCTGGCCCGATCTCGACGTGCTGGTGGTCGATCTGCCGCCCGGCACCGGCGACGTTCTGCTGACCGTTATCGAGCAGATCCCGGTCACGGGGACGGTGATTGTCACAACGCCTGAGCGTATGGCCTGCGTGGATGCCGAGCGCGGGGTCGCGCTGTTTCACGAGCATGACATTCCGGTTTTCGGCATTGTCCGCAACATGGCCGAATTTATCTGCCCCTGCTGCGGCGAACGGCAGGCGCTGTTCGATCCCGGCACCACGCGCGACGTTGCCGGGCGAATGCATGTCGCCGATCTTGGAGTCATTCCCGCCGACCCCGCCGCCGCGCGTCGCGCCGAAAGCGGCGTGCCGATCGTGATCGGCGACCCCGAGGGCGGCACCGCGGCGGCCTTCATCGGGCTTGCCGAAGCGGTGCAGGAAGCGATTGCGCGGGAACACGCTGGCCTGCAGCGTCGCAGCGAGGGCGAACGCACGATATGGGAGCTGATCCATGACGACTGATCGCGAGAACGACGCAACCGCAATCCCGCCAATGCTCTTCGTGACGGGAGAGGCCAGAACCATTCATCCTGACGCCAGCGCGGCGATCCGTTCCCACGATCCCGAAACGTCTGGCGGTGATGACACCCACGGCGTAGTCTGGCACCTAGTCCGGGGCGCACTGCCACCGGCCGGCGCGGCCCTTTGTGTCGTCGACGGACTGGCCGCCGCTGCCGAAGCAGCAGCCGGGCCCGAAGCCCCCGCGATCGTGCCGCGCGCCGAGGTGCGGCGTGCTGCGCAGCGCTTTGGCTTTACCCCCGGCCACGCCGTCAGCGGATTCAGCACCTATCAGCTCGACCCCGCCTCGGTCTCTGCCTACGAGGTCGGCGAGGAGGATCGGACGGTTCCTCTGGGCGACTGGCTGTCGCAGGCTGCCACGCTCGGATTTGCCGAGGTCTGGCTGCACAGCCCGGCAGCCGAGGTGGCGGGCCAGGGATTTCCCTGCGCGATGCTGGCCAAGGCACACCGGCTCGCCCCCGGGATGCGGTTCTGGATTTCAGGCGGTGGCCGGCAACGCGCACATTTCGAAACCGCCGCTGCCGGGCCGGGGCTGGCAGCGCTGGTCGTCCCTGCCGATGTCGCGGCCGAATTCGCCCAGGGAGAGCTGGCCCTGGCAATCTCCGCTTCTCAGCAAGCAGTCGGGCGCGGCGCGGCATGAAGCCCTGCGGTATTCCGGTCGTGGCGTTGCTGCTTGCAGTCCTGTTCGCTACACCAGCGCAAACCGGGGATGAGGCAGCAATGCCGCGGCTTGCCGAAATGCCAATCGGGGAATTCGACTCGCTTCACCATCAGCCGAACGTGCTGACCGTCGAGCTGCGTGCCGATGCCGCTATCGGCGCCGCGATGTTTCCTCTCGCGCAAAGCCCCGAGGCGATCGCCCAGGACGACATCGGCACCGATTGCCTGGCCGTCCTGATCATCGACGACACCAGCGCCGCCGAAGAGGTAGCCGCCGCGGACGCACGTTTCAGCGCGGCCAGGTGCGAGTTGCGCCGCCTTTCGGGCGACGCGACCAGCTGGATTGCGGCCGGCCTCGCAGGACCGGCGGCGCGGCGCCAGTCGGTCCGTCCCGGTGACGTGCGCTTCGTCATTCCCCGCGGTCTGTGCGAAGCTGGCGAACCGGTGCAGGTCTTTGAATGAGCCGGGGTCAAGCGCCGCAGTGCATCGGTGGCAGGATTGTGCTAGTCTTGCTTGGCCGCCCGACCGCTCCGGGACTGGAACGGGTTTTTTGACGTGTTGCTGGGGGGGGCGGCAGAACATCCGCCAGACGGGAGGGTGAGTGCCATGAACCGACGCCGGTTTCTTCGGACAACCGCAATTGCGGCCGGGCTTGCGGCCCTACCCGGTCGGCTGCCGGCCCTTGCGAAAGACGGCGCGCTTCGGATCGGGCTTACAGCGGTAGTTGTGCGCGAATACGTGCGCTCTTTCAACGATTTCCGAGACTATTTGACGCTTCGGACCGGCCGCGCGGTCAGCTTCGTGCAGCGCCGCACCTATGCCGACATAATGGATCTTCTGAGCCGCGGCGAGCTGGAGGCAGCCTGGATCTGCGGTTTTCCCTACATCCAGCCACGCGACCCGGAATTCCTTGATCTTCTCGTCGCACCCGTCTATCGCGGCGCTCCTCTCTACCGCTCGTTGGTCATCGTTCCATCGGAGAGTGCCGCTCGGGTCCTGGAAGACCTGCGCGGCGGGGCCTTTGCCTATTCGGATCCGGATTCGAATTCAGGCTACCTTGTGCCGCGGGCGACGCTCGCCGAAAAGGGGTACGACCCCGACCAGTTTTTCCGCTTCAGCTTTTTCACTTACAGCCACGCCGAGACCGTCGCCGCCGTGGCCGAGCGGATGGCCGACGGCGGCTCCGTCGATTCCTATGTCTACAACATCCAGAAAAAGTACGAGCCCGACCTGGTGGCCCGTACGCGCGTGATCCGCACCTCGCGCCAATTCGGCTTCCCACCGATCGTGGTGCGGCGTGACCTTGCCCCGGATGTGCGACTGCGCCTGCGGGACACTCTGACCGGCATGGCCGGCGATCCCGAAGGTTCGGCGCTGCTAGCGCGGTTGGCTCTCGACGGGTTTGCGCAAGTCGCGCCGCCACTTTACGACTCGATCCGCAAAATAGCACGTCAGGCGGCGGCGCCGTTCACAGAAACCGTGGCGGACACGCTATGATGCGCGCGCTGACAGCTCTCTGGATCGGCAGATCCAGCCTTAGGATCAAGATACCTCTGACAATCACATTCGTGGTGTTTGCCTCGGCGCTGATCATCGGTCTGGTGGTGATCGACCGAAACTGGGCGCGGCAGCGCGCCGGGCTGGAAACCCAGACTCTGGCGCTGGCCCGCGCCACCGCTGCCGCCGGCCGGACCTCGGTTCTGAACAAGGACGTCTGGGCGCTCTACCGGGTGCTGCGGCAGCTGCAAGAGCGCGATCCCGGGGGTGTCGCCGAGGCGCCGGTAGTCGAAGCAGCCTTTGTCGACCCCGAGGGGATCGTCATGGCCCATACCGATCCCGCGCGAAACCCGGTGGGGATTGCATTCCGCCGCGCCGGTGAGCGGGAGCGGGCGCAGCTCGACCTCGCGCTCGCCGCGGATCGTGCACATCTGCTTTCGGCCGAATTGCGTGAACCGGGCTTTGTCGACGCCGTCGCACCGATCATAGTAGACGGGCTGACGGTGGGATCGCTTCTGCTGCGCAGTTCCACCGAAGGGCTGACTGCGCAACTGCGCCGCGACACCGTGATGGTGCTGGCATTTGCGCTTGGCCTGGCGCTGGTCATGAGCGTGTTCGGTGCCTGGATTTCACGGCGCATGGTGGCACCGCTCAGCGCGCTCAGCGAGGGGCTTGATGCGGTCGGACGCGGCGACCTGCACGTGGTGCAGCCGGTAGCCGCGAAGGACCGCGACGAAATCGGCCATCTGACCGAACAGTTCAACCGCATGGTGACCGAGTTGGTCGAAAAGAAGCGCCTCGAAAAGGAACTCGCGGAGGCCGAGCGCATGGCCGGGCTTGGCCGTTTCGCCGCCGGACTGGCGCATGAGGTCAACAACCCTCTGGGCGGAATGCTCAATTGTGTCGACACCCTGGCACAGCGCCCGGATGATGCGAAACTGGTGCGGAAATACCTGCCCCTTCTCGACACTGGCCTCAGGCGGATCGCCGAGACGATGCAGGCACTTCTGGGCGAGTTGCGCGGCGAGAACCGCCCGCGGCCGTGCAAGGTTGGCTGCCTCACCGATCTGCAAGCCATGGTGCGTTCGGAAATTGGTGACCGCCCGATCACGCTCGACTGGCGGATCGACAACCGCGATCTCGGCGGCCTGGCGCTTAGCTGCACCTGCCCGCATCTGCACCAGATCGTCATGAACCTCGCGCATAACGCCATCGCGGTGATGCCGGAAGGCGGTCGGCTGTCCTTCCTCTCGAGGCGGGTGGGAAAACAGCTGATCATCGAGGTCGCTGACACCGGCCCCGGGCTTGACGAACAGGCCCAGAGCCAGATGTTCGAGCCGTTCTACACAACGTCGCCGGACGGAACCGGGCTGGGCCTGTGGATCACGTATCGGCTGGTCGAGAGGATGGGCGGCAATATCCGCGTTGACAGCGCACCGCGGGCCGGCGCCCGTATTGTGGTGACGTTCCCGCTGGCGGACGCCGCTGTTGAACGGGAACGCACAGACGCCAAGCCTGAGGAAAAGGAGGGTGCGACCCGTGCTGCCTGAGACCAGCTCCTTGCCCCTGCCCTGCGTTCTGGTCGTCGAAGACGATCAGATCATGCGTGTCTCGCTCGAGGACCGGCTGCAGATGGAGGGGTTCGAAACCGTTGCCGCCGCCGATTTCACATCCGCCCGGGATGCGCTTGGCGAGCGTGGCTTCGATCTCGTGGTCACCGATATCCGGCTGCCTGACGGTGACGGGCGCGGCCTGTTCGAAGCGGTCTGCCGAATGCACCCCGGCACGCCTGTCATCCTGATGACCGCCTATATCTCGGTCGACGATGCGGTGGCGCTGACCAAGGCGGGTGCCGCGGATTACCTGACCAAACCGTTCGATCTCGACGCCTTCGTGGGTAAAGTCCGGCGCGCGGTTGAACGGGCGCGGGACCTACATGCGGCACCGCTTGTGGCGCCTGACGGTTCGACGGAAATACCGGGGTCCGGGATGCTGGGGCGCAGCCCTGAGATGCGGCGGATCGAGGAGATTACCGCGCGCATCCGCGATGTGGACAGCGCTGTCCTGCTGACAGGAGAGTCCGGCGTTGGAAAAGAAGTGGTGGCCCGATTCATTCATCGTAACAGCGCACGTGCCGACGGCCCCTTTGTCGCCGTCAACTGCGCGGCGCTGCCATCGGGGCTGGTTGGCAGCGAGCTCTTCGGCGTCGAGAAGGGTGCCTTTGCCGGCGCCGGGGAAAGCCGCGCGGGGCGGTTCGAGCAGGCACAGGGGGGGACGATTTTTCTCGATGAGATCGCCGAGATTCCGGATGCCACCCAGCTCAAGCTCCTGCGCATCCTGGAGGACCACAAGGTAGAGCGGCTGGGCGGGAGCGGCCCGATCGCGCTGGACGTGCGGGTGATGGCGTCGACCCAAGCCGACCTGGAGGCCGAAATCGCTCGCGGCGCATTTCGCTCCGATCTATTCTGGCGGCTCAATGTCTTGCGTATCGAGGTGCCACCACTGCGCAAACGGCGCGATGACATCCTGTTTTTCGCGCGCCATTTCGTTGCCGAGCAGGCAGCGCGGATGCACCGCCCGGTGGACGGATTATCCGCCGCAGCCGAAGAGCGACTTTTGCGGATGGACTTCCCCGGCAATGTCCGACAGCTGCGCAACATTACCGAGCGGGCGGTGGCGCTGGCCGCGGGACCACGAATACAGGTCTTAGACCTCTCGGCGGATGAGTTCCCGGCCGCCGGACAAAGGGCCGAAACGGATGCGCCGATGACTCTGAAAGAAAATGTTGAATCGGCAGAACGCGCCGCGATCAGGCGCGCGCTCGACGAAGCCGAAGGCACATTGCATCTGGCGGCCGAGAACCTTGGGATTTCGCGCAAGACGCTTTGGGAAAAAATGCGCCGGTATGAAATCACCCGCGAGTAGGTGCGGCATGGCGAGAAAAGCCGATAGATGGTGAGGTGAGAATCCGAACTCTCGCACCAACTTCCACTTCCCGCTCTTCCTTCCGAATCCCGCTGTCGCGAAGCGCTGGAACCGGACATTTGTCTTTGCCTATTGAAGGGCGGGAGCGTCTGTGCCCCAGTCGTTGCCCTTACAGATTTCGCCGCAGAACGCGTGAACGACCGGTCTTCACGCTGCGTTGCGGCTTGGATTTCAGCAACTCCGTAGCAAGATAATTTCTGCGTGCGCCGGTAATCCTCCCTAAAATTAGTGGAGCCCCTACCAGAATTTCCAATATGGTTTGGGCGCTCACAAGAGGGGGCATTTCGTTTCAAACGGTACCAACGATTGTCTTTCAATTCGATTCAGAATTGAAACATATAGATAATTTCCAGTTCATTTCAACACGAGACAAAACGAAACGAAACGGGTCTTCACGGGCATGCACAAGTTATTTTATGCGACATTGACTACCCACCGAGCATCCCCCTACTGGAAGGACCCGTATTTCTGGGACGCAAAAGGTATAGTTATAGAAGGCTGATTTGCCGCGCGCCTGGACGATGGTCGAGCACTTCTTCGACAAATACCGTCTTGATTAGATTGGAGGTCGAAAGAGATTGCTCCTCGCGTAGACGGCAACGGATCGCGTCATTCGCATTGAGTGTCACGTTGCCCTCCTGCACTTCATTCTGAAAGTTGGTGTCTTCCATCTCAGCAGTAAAAGGGCGCTCACCACCATCAGAGAAACGCCATTTGTATCCATCAGTGAAATGCACTGACACAATTTTGAGCCACGCATCCCGATGGGTTGTCTCAGTATCGGGCTCATCTGGCTCTGGTGGGACGTTAAGGGAACGCAAATCGCTCTTCGCCAAACGAACAGCCTGTGTGCCCTCTGTATCTGCTCCAATGCGAAGGTTATCCAAGCCGTTTACACGGGCGGCTTTGGTGCCAAGGCTCTCGATCGCTTCCCGCGTTGGTAAATCTTGCAGTAATTCGACGGTTCTATCGTCAATCAAAAAAGTGGTGTGATTGAAGGTTATCTCCGTCGTGCCATCTGGCTTTTGTTCGACCTTATCTGGTCGCTTACCTTTTAGGGCTTTGATTGCAGCAAAGAGACCGATTGTACCGCCACCAACGATCGTTCCGGCCTTAATCAGCAAGTCCATTAGCTGGTCAGCAGCAACAACTCTCTGCGGATGGGCTGCCACCGCATCAAGCATGTCGGTCAGCCAGCTGACATCCATCGTCAAAACTGCTACAAACGAGCCTTCTTCAGTAGCAGCCACTTTGAGACGTGCATCAGCACGATCCCCATTTAGCACCTTGTTAGCGGCCTGAACAACGTTTCCAAATGCCAACAACGTGGGTGCCAGATCCCGAACATCAATTTCGCCTTCCGCAAACGGATCGCCTTCAAATGCGATTTCAAAACGTGTTTTGGTCATGTGCTCTGCTCACCTCTTGGCGTAGATTTAACTCGCGCCTTTTCTTTGTTGATACTCTAGGTGCCGAATTCTGACAATTCTGAAACTCAAGCCGCAGCAAGCGCCGCGTCAATTTGTTTGGAATCCAGGCCATGCCGACTTTGTAGCTCTTTTCGAACCTCCGGTTTCAAAGGCCCTCCAAATATACGCTTTCCGGTTCGGATGCGGTCCGCATAGAGGTTCGCCAAGTCGGCCGTTGTGCTCGGAGTTTCAGCTTGTTTTCCATAATCTAACCATCCTTTCGATTTTAGCCAATTGGCAGAGTGCTTCAAGAATTGGCGTCCGTTCCCCTGGTTTTCTTCAGCGCATGCCTTCGCCGCTGAAACGATGACCTGGATATTCACACCGCTCTTTATTGCCAAAGCAAAAGCCCGCTCTGTGCCTGCGCGATCCTTCCTATTTGGATAGGCCTTCCAGAAATCCTCAAAGAAAGGATGTGTGTGGTGGTCGGCATCAGTCGAACACACAGATTCTTGGATGGTTAAGGGTTGGTTTGGGTGCACGCCCTGCACCTCTTGGGGTGCATATGGTGAACCGGTGGGATGCACGTCCTGCACCTCTTGCCGTTTGTGGGTCGCACGGAACGGGTGCACCTCGTGCACCCCTTGGGGGTCGTCTCCTTCTCCAATTTCCGGCATTTCCGCGATCCGGCCATTCGTCAGATCAAGTGCAATAATAGACTTCAAATTCAGTTGATAAACTGTCGTGTAACCGCTCGCACAACGCCGCCGCCCTATTGCGGAGATCAGGTCCAAATCGAGCAATTCTTTCGTGCATTTCTGCACTGTCCGTTCGCCCATCTCCAGTTCTCTGGCTATTCGAGGCTTGCTCACCCATACCCCAGAACCATCGTCGCTGGCACGGTACGCCATGTACAAAAGCAGCGACTTTCGAGTTTGAGTTCCTACCTTTCGATCGAGCACCAGTTTGTGGACAATATTGCTCATGACAACACCGTCCCAGTGGCAATGCCCCTTGTTTTTGGTGTCGTTTTTAAGCTATGATGTGACCATTGATCGAGGTCTTTACAGATTTCATAAACCGCCGTTTTGCTTGCATCGCAAACGGCGGTTTTTCGTTTCCCAGGCGGTGGCCACAATCGCCCAGCGCTACATGAAATGCCAAATTTGAAGTGAGAGTTTTGGCGGTGGTGGGTTACCCGCACAACTGCACCACGTTGGCTGTGGTTTGACCGGTGACGAACCTGGCCCATGCGTCCATCACAAGTTGCCGACGATCGAGCAGATCGGACCGTGCATAGGAACGTACCACAGCGCTGTGGATCCTGTGGTCCAGAATTGTCTCGGCAACGTCGTAATCGCAAGCGTGAGTGTCCTGCACCCATGTCCGAAAGCTGGTTCGGAAGCCGTGAGGCCGTCCTGTCTCTTTGAGCCCATCCAAGTGCTTCTCCAAACCCCTCGACGTTACAGGCTTTCCGCGTGGGCCTGTGAATAGCAGTGAACCGTGAATTTCGGATTGTTGGGCAACGATTGATAGAGCCTCGGCAGACAGGGGAACACGAAATTCCTGAACCTGGCTGCGCGTCCCCTTTACGCGATCCGCGGGAACCGTCCAAACATTGTCTTCGATCTCGCGCAGCGACGCGCCACGCGCTGCGTCCGAGCGCACTAGGGTCAGGATGATGAACCTCAGACACTGAGCGACGTCGCCGCCGGTCTGCAGTCTCGTATACAGGTCTGGAATATCCTGCCAGCGTGTTGCTGGGATGTGCTCCGGTTGATGGTCGACGACGCCAAGAAACTCTTTCGCAGCCTCGACCGTGAACGGGTCGCAGTCGTATCCCATCAATTTTGCTTTGCTGAACACAATGTGCGTCCGCTGATAGGCCTTGATCGCCGTTGGGTGCTTCGTGCGCCAAATTGGTGAGAGCGCGTCTTGTACGTCCCTGGCCGTAATCTTTGAAATTGGCTTGCGGCCTATGCTTGGGATGATGTGACGATCCAGCGGGCTGCGCCACCGGCCACGGGTACCATCTCCCCGCAAAGTGGCTTTCCGCGCCTCGAATACGACGGTCACCAGTTCGGCGAACGTGGGATCGGCTTGGTTCGCCGCGGCGGTCGCGATTTCTTTCTGACCCTGTCTGACAGAAATGGGGTCTCGGCCTTGGCGAAGCTCGGCTGCCCAAACGTCGCGGGCCTTCCGCGCATCCGACAAGGTCACGTCTGGCCATGAGCCCAAGCCCATCTCCGGACGCCTGCCGTAGATTGAATAACGGTAGACCCATTTTCCAGAGCTGCCGCGCTTTATCAGCATCAAACCATTGCCGTCTCGCAGCTTGCCGTCCGGTGCATTCTTGATTCCGATTGCAGTCAACACCATGCCAGTCCCCCAGGTAGTCCCCCAGATCAGGGTGCGTTTCATAGGCCCCACATACGTCATCATGCGTCAGTGAGGTGCTTTGATCCCCTGTATCGTAAGATGAAAGCGCACCAGCATGCAACGCCATGCGACAGGTGTTCTCCTCCGTGTGGGCACCACTAAAACACCGACCAAACACTATGATAACAAGAAGTTACCTCAATGATCTGAGGTGCTTGCGTAATCTGTGGTTGGGTTTAACTGGTGTTAGAACGTATCATGAACCTTGTAACGAGAC
>Ga0316204_10002296_pt1 | contig 44214 bp, 29 predicted proteins | sample 6monrhotite_MG_2_FD_205661 | JGI IMG/M metagenome (GOLD analysis project Ga0316204, IMG submission 205661) | Microbial mat bacterial communities from mineral coupon in-situ incubated in ocean water Damariscotta River, Maine, United States -... | ecosystem: Environmental > Aquatic > Marine >... | reverse complement strand
GGCGGCCGCCCGTCTGGATGTGCGAGTAGACCTGGTGCGTCTTCGCGTCGCGGATCAGCGCCCGGACGCCAGGCGTGGCGGTCATGATCTCGCAGGCCATGATCCGGCCGCGGCCGTCGGCGCGCGGAAGGAGCTGCTGGGAGAACACCGCCTCGAGCGAGAACGAGAGCTGCGTCCGGACCTGCGACTGCTGGTGGGACGGAAACACGTCCACGATCCGGTTGATCGTCTGCACGGCGTCGGACGTGTGCAGGGTGCCGAAGGTCAGGTGGCCCGTCTCGGCGAGCGTGAGCGCTGCCTCGATCGTCTCGTGGTCACGAAGCTCGCCGACCAGGACGATGTCAGGGTCCTGTCGAAGCACGCTGCGGAGCGCGTTCGAGAAGGCGCGCGTGTCGCCCCCCACTTCTCGCTGGGTGACCAGGCACGAGCGGTGGTTGTGCGTGAACTCGACCGGGTCCTCGATCGTGACGATGTGCGCTTGACGATGCGAGTTGATGTAGTTGATCATCGCCGCCAAGGAGGTCGACTTTCCCGAGCCCGTGGACCCGGTGACCAGGATCAGCCCCGCCCGCATCGAGCAGAGTCGCTGGCAGACGTCGATCGGCATTCCGAGCTGCTCGAACTCGGGGATCTCGCTCGGGATCGAGCGCAGCACGGCAGCGACGCTGCCCTGCTGGAAGAAGACGTTGGCACGGAAGCGGCCGTAGCCCTCCAGGCCGAAGGAGCAGTCCAGCTCGAGGTCGCGGTCGAGGCGCGCGATCTGGTCCGCAGAGAGCACGCTCGTCGAAAGGCGACGCGTGTCGTCGGGTCCAAGGTCCTCGGAGTCGACGGGGAGCAGCATGCCATGCACGCGGATGCGCGGAGGGCTGCCGACCGAAAGGTGGAGGTCGGAACCTCCCTGGCGCACCATTAGCGCCAGGAGCTCGTCCATGGTGATCATCGCGTCTTCTCTCCGTCGGGCTTCCGCAAGGGTTGGTTGCACAGACGCTCCCCCTGAACGGCCCCGAAGGCCACGAGACGAGGTGGGAGCTCGGTCGATTCATCCCCCCCATCGGTGATTCCCGGCACTCGACTGGAGCCGCCTCCCCATCCGAACGCGGGATCCTTGGAATTCCCGCGATCCTGGGAGAGCCACGGGGTGGAAAATTCTTCCCACTCCCGCGCTCCGGCCGGGAAACGAGCCCGGGGCGGCTCGCCTCTCGGCCAGCCGCCCCGGACACGTTCGAGGCGCCGCTGTGGCGCGCTCGTCGACTAGTCCTCTTCCTTCGCGCGCGCCTGCTCCTTGAGCACCTTCTGCTGCTCGGCAGCCGGCATCGGAGCGTAGCTCGCGAAGCCCATCGCATACGTCCCCTCACCCGACGTCTGCGACTTCAGGTCGCGGTGGTACGTCTGCATGGTGGACAGGGGCACCTCGGCGCGAATCAGAGTGACGGCCCCGCCCGCCTCGGTCTCCTGATCCAGCACGTGCCCGCGGCGGTGGCTTGTGATGTCGGAGAAGACAGTACCTGCGTGGTCCGTCGGTACGTGGATCTCCACGTTCATGACGGGCTCCAGCAGCACGGGGCCGGCGCTGAGGAAGCTCTCGCGGAACGCTCGTGCGCCCGCCATCTTGAAGCTGGCCTCGTCCGAGTCGACTGCGTGGAACTTGCCGTCGTAGAGCTCGAGCTCGACATCGACGACCACGCTGTTCGTGAGGACGCCCTCTTGGGTCGCCTGAATGAACCCCTTCTCGACTGCAGGGATCAGGTTGCGCGGAATCGACCCGCCGACGACCTTGTCCGAGAAGAGGTTCCCCTCGCCGCGGTCACGGGGATGCAGGCGCACGTGGCACTCGGCGAACTGCCCGCGCCCGCCCGACTGCTTCCTGTGTCGGTGGTGCCCCTCAGCGGGCTTCGTGATGGTCTCGCGGAACGCGATGCGCGGGAGCTGACTCGTGATCTCGACGCCGAAACGCCGGCGCAGGCGGCTCTCCAGGATCTGTAGGTGCAGGTCGCTCATCCCGGTCACGACGAGCTCGTGGGTCACGCCGTCGTTGACCATGCGCAGGGTCGGATCCTCCGCGACCAGCTTGTGAAGCGCCTCGCCGATCTTCTGCTCGTCGTTGCGGCTCTTCGGGAACACCGCGTGCGAGACCATCGGGTAGGGCATGTCCGGCCCCGGGACCTTACGAGGCGCGTCCCCCACGTTCGTGAAAGGCTCGCCGACGGCGAGGTGTTCGACCTTCGAGAAGGCCACGATCTCGCCGGGGCCCGCGCTGGTGATGGCCTCACGGTTCTTGCCGATCGGGTGATAGAGACCACCCAGCTTCTCGGGCTTGGAGTCATCATCGCCGTGCACGCTGTCGTGGTCTCCGATCGTCCCGCTCCAGATGCGAGCCAAGCAGACCTTCCCGACGTGCGGGTCGGCCTTCACGTTGAACACGTTGGCGATCAGGGGGCCATCAGCCGTCGGCTCGACCTTCTCGCCAGCCTCGTCGAAGATCTCGGCCTCACTCGGCGGCGGTGCGAAGCGCTTGAAGTAGTTGTAGACGTTCTCGACGCCCAGGCCCGTCTCGGGATGACAGATCAAGACGGGGATCAGAGCCGCTTTCTCGATCGCGTGCGGCATGAGGTGCTCGAGCTGCTCCTCCGTGAGGACCTGCGAATCGAGGTACTCCATCAGCAGTTCCTCGTCCTCGCAGGCGTCCATGACGCGATCCATGAGGCGCTTGCGCCACTCGGAGTCCGTCATCTCGTAGGTTCGCTTCACGGCGCCGAAGCCGGGGCCGCTTTCGTCGGGCAGCAGGACCGGGACGCAGGTCTCGCCGATCATCTCGCGCAGCTGCATCACCGTGTCGTCGAAGTCGGCCGTCTCGCCGTCGAGGTGCGTGACCACGATGGCCGTCGGGCGCCCCATGGACTTCGCAGCTTCCATCTTCTTGCGAAGGTTGAAGGTCACCCCACTGGAGCAGCTGACGACCGCGCAGACGAGGTCGGTGGCGAACATCGCGCCGAGCGTCTCCGCCATGAAGTCCGGGTATCCGGGCGTGTCGACGAACGTCCAGTGGCAGTCGCCGTGCTCGGCGTGCACCGCGGCGATCTGCAGCGTGTGCTTCTTCTCCTGCTCCTCGGGCTCTGTGTCACAGACACTTGTCCCTTCCGCGACGGAGCCCTTTCGCGTAGACGCCCCCGTGATGTGGGCGAGCGCGTCGACCAGGGTCGTCTTGCCAGAGGAAGGGTGACCGATGAAAGCGATGTTCCGGAATGCCTGAATGCCTGTACTCATCGATGTGGGCTGCGGGCGCTCCGGCGAGCGCCAGACGTGGAATGGATTTCGGAGAAGAACGGCCCGGCGCGGAGAGCCGGGGCTCCGCACGCGGGGCCTTCATCTTAGCGACTCCGTGCCGATCTCGTGAATTCCTCCGGTGCAGAGGCGACAGGTCACGCGAGCGTCAGAGCTGCGCCCGCACGGGCTCGCGAAGTCGCGTGTGTCCAGAGGGCTACGCCGCTGCCCGAAAAAAAGCCCCCGGGCCCGGCGGCGCGCATCGCGCACTGCCGGGCCCGGGGGAACAGAGACCGCCCCTCCCCTGGGGCGACTCCTCCTTCACGAGGCGACGCTCAGCGTCCGCCGTCGTAGACCACGATCTCGACGCGTCGGTTCTGAGCCTTGGCGTCCTTCGAGTCAGAGGGATTGATCGGTCGGTACTGGCTGTGGCCGACCACGACGCATTGATCGTCGGAGAGCTCGTACTCCTCGACGAGGCTGGTCAGCACAGCCATCGCGCGCGCGAGCGAGAGGTCACGGTTGTTCGCGAACTTCGACTTCGAGATCGGGTCCGTGTCCGTGTGCCCCTCGATCGAGTAAGTACCACCAGGGTGCCTCGACCGAAGCACTGAGGCGACCTCTCGCAGGGCGCGCTTGCCATTGTCGGACAGCGTCGCGCTCCCCGAGGGGAAGCTGATCTGCGAAGGGATCGTGATCACTGCGACACCGTCGCGATAGGCGTACCCGACGCCGAGATCCTCGAGGCCCGTCTCCGCCTGAACGGGGACCTGAATCACCTCGGGCTCGCGCTGGGCGCGCATGCTTGCCTCGCGCAGCTGCGCGGTCATCGTGTCCAGGTCGGACTGCATCCGCTGGCGGTCACCCTTGAGACGGGCGCGCTCCTCGCGAAGCTGTGCGATCTCTGCGTCACGCTCCTCGATCGCCGCGCGGTACTGATCCGGGCTGGTGCAGGCCGTGATGCCAAAGGATAGGCAAACGAGGAGAAGCATCCCCAACCGCTGCCAGAGTCCATTTCGCCGAGTTTCAAGTCGTCGGTCCAAGTTGTCGCCTCCTGTGGGGCCGAACGCCCCCGCCTTCCTCTTGTCCATCGGCGCCCGCGAGGGCCGCCGTACTGATTGCGCCCGGCGCCGGACCTCAGCGGGTCCCGCTCAACACGAGCGCGAGGACATCATTCCAATAGAGGAGGGCGATTCCAATGCCAGCGGCGAGATACGGCCCGAAGGGAAGGTAGCGCCCGATCATTCGAGCGGCGGCGAGCGAGCGCCCGACGGGTTTGGGCACGCCTCGGCGCTTGGCGCGGCTGCGAATCAGCCAGTAGAAGCGGGCCATGTTCCCCAGCCCGGCAACCGAGGCCAGCAGCGAGGCGATCATCAATGCGACGAGGACGCCACCGGGGCCGATGAATGCACCCCCGGCACCGAGCAGCTTCACATCCCCGAATCCCATCGCCTCCTTGCCGAACGCGCGCGCGCCGAACCAGCCGATGAGGAACAGGAGACCCCAGCCCGTGGCGAGGCCGGCCATGGAGGCCATCAGAGCGCCGAAGCGCGTCAAGCCCTCGGCCTCGCCCCCCCACTGGTGCGCGATCCAGCTCTCCGCGTGGAGCTCGGGCACCGCGAACGAGAGCAGCGGGCCGACCAGCATCCCGCCGATCGAGACCGAGTCCGGGATCTCCATGCAGTCGAAGTCGACGAAGGTCGCGACCACGAGACCGGAGAGGACGAGCCCTTGGACCAGGGCCAGCGACCAGGCTTCCGGACCGCCGGCCTGATGGGCTGCGAGGAGCCAGAGCACACAGGTCAGACCCTCGATGAACGGGTAGCGCCACGCGATGGCCACCTGGCAATGGCGGCAGCGCCCTCGCTGGATCAGCCAGGAGACGAGGGGCAGGTTCTCGTACCACGCGAGCTGGTGGCCGCACTTCGGGCAGCGCGACCGTCGCGGGTGGTTCACGCTGACCCCTTCGAGCGGGTAGCGGTAGATCGCCACGTTCAGGAACGATCCGATGAACAGACCGCCGAGGCCGATCCAGAGGTAGAAGAGTTCAGGAGGCATGGATTAGCGTCGCCCGGGCTCCCACTCGAGCCGCACGTCGTCGATCACGGGCGGCACCCAGGGCACGGGCTTGCGGCTCTGAGGATCGGCAGGTTCGACCGTCAACAAGAGCAGCAATCGCAGGCTGGGGGCCGACAGGAGGTCTCGAGGGGACCGCACGGCCCCCCACGACTCGACCGGCTCGCGCACGTCGATGTCCGCTGGCAGGTACAGGACCTGGAACCGGCCCTTTCCAGGATCGGCCTCCACCTCGGCCTCCCCCCAGCGCAGCGCCTCGCCCGACGAGGGCAGCGGCACGGAGAGCACACCGAAGGTCAACGGCTCCACGAGCGGATTGAAGAACGGCGGATCGATCACGAGGTCGACGGCGCTGGCCGTCGCGTCCAGCCCGCTCCCCCCTCCGCGGCCGACGAGCCAGAGCTGACTCGCCTGAGCCCGCACGCGCCCGGTGACGACGATCCGCCCGCCGGCCACGAGCAGGAGCGGCCCCTCGACGAGGATCTCCCCTCGAACGAAGAGGTCGCCGCCCGCGATGATCACGGTCCAGTTGGGTTCGTTGCCGAGCTCGGTGAGCTCGGCGGCTCGGTCGAGAAAGGCCGTGAGCTCGAGGCCTCGCTCCGGGTTCATCGCGTTGCCCGTGCCAGAGCGTCGAACAAGACGCCCATCGACCGTGATTCGCCCCTGGCTTCGGAGAAGCACGAGCCCGGGCGCGGACAAGAGCTCCACCTCCTCCGCCTCGGGCACCTCGAGCCGTACGGCGTGCAGGTCCTTGCGACCCTCGGCCCCGCGCAGCTCCACGCGCCCCTCGGCGCCGGTTCCGGCTGCAGCCGGGTAGCGCACCGTCAGTCGCCCGTCCCCGGTCCAGGTCGCAGCGCCATCCACGCCGGGCACCGGCACCGCCGACAAGCGCTGAGTGTCCAGGAAGCTCTCGCTCAGGTGCGCGAGCGCCTCGCCCTCCTCGTACACCTCGATCGACTGCCCTCCACCGAGGCGGGGAAGCCAGACCGGGTTGCCGCCGAAGTCCCTCACGGCGAGTTCGGAGCGCTGCTGGAGGACGTAGCTCCCAGGCGCGAGCTGGCGCCGGGGGCGCAACTCGAGCCGCGCACCACGCTCGTGTGAGTTCCAGGCGAGCCGCGGATCGAGCGGGACTGCCGGCCCCGCCGGACGGTCGAGAGAGCGCAGCACGAAGTCTCCGTCGACGAGCGTAAGCGGATCCAACGGCTCGTCGCAATCGAGCAAGAGCGACCCTGCGCCGTCGAGCCGCGTCGTGCGCAGCGTCAGAGGGGCTCCACTCGCCGGTGTCGGATCGTCGAACATCTGCCGCCGCGGCTCGGAGAGCTCCGCCGTGGTGAAGAAGAAGCGCGCCGAGCGCTCGAGCGGATACCCGCCCACGGCGCGCAGGCCGTCGGGCGCGGGAAAGCCACGCACCAGGACCTCATAGCGCGTCCCGGGCAGGAGCCCGCCATCGGATAGATCCCGAGCGACTCCGAGCTCCGGCAGGAAGCGCACACGATCCCCCACCACTTCGATGCGGCCCTTCGCCGGCTCGAACCCGCCGACCGGGCGCACGACCAGGCTCTCGCGCGTCACCGAGGTCACGTCCACGTGCGAAGAGAAGTGGAGCACCAGCGGCTCGTTCAAGTACACGCCTTCGCGAGCCGCAGCGCGCGGGCGCATCTGCTCCAGGCGCATGACGCGCACGGATCGATCGCCTCCCTCGGCGCAGCCGACCAGCGGCGACGCGGCGCCCAAGCAGAGGACGAGGACGAGAGCGAGTCCCGTGCGGTGGTTCGCGGCCGGCGGCACGCGCGCATTGAACCAAGCTCACCGCGGCGGGGACAGCACTCGCCCACCCGCGTGGAACGAATTGCGCCCGAAGTCCCCCGGAGTTCGTCGAGCCGGGCCTCGGCTCCCCTCCCTCGCTCGATCTCTCCAGGGCAACCCGGCAATCCCCGAGCGCTCGCGTGCGGGCCCCGCGAGTCGGGCAAGGCCAGCTCAAGCCACTCCCTGGCGCCCGGGTTCGGAGTGATCCACCGCAGCGGCGAGGCGTGAGCGAGCTGGTCAGCCCCAACGAGCGGAGCGCGCCGCCGGGTCACCGGCGACGCGCTCCGTGGATTCAAGCCGCTCGTGCGGCCGGTTCGCTAGAAGACGAACGGCAAGCGCAGGAAGTCGAGGCTCGGGAGCGGGGTGGTGAAGTCCAGGTCCCCGGTCCCCTGCGTGATGTCGAACGTGACGCGGTAGCGCATGTAGCGGATCAGCTTCGTGTCGACCACGGGCAGAGCACCCGTGACGTCGTTCAGGAAGCCGGTCGTCAGGTTGGCGTCCGGCAGGCCCGGGTTACCCGGATCTTCCTGCGCCAGTTCGAACTCGATCTGCACCGAAGCGCTCGACGGGAGGGCATCCTCGACGTCGCTCGTGGTGATGCGGAAGTAGCGCGGCAGGAGCTCCACGGCACCCGAGGCGCCAGAGAGGTCCGGGCCGTCCGCGGCCACCGAGACGTGCAGGGTCATCCCCGTCTCGTCGTAGCTCGCGCCGGCGACGTCGTACGGGAAGCCGCCGACCGTCATGCGGAAGCGACGCAGGAGACTCGGGTTCCGCGTGTAGATCTCGTCCGCGCCGCCAAGCAGCGGGGTCGCATCGAGAACGGCGGTGCGGCTCGTCGGGTCGCCCATGTCCAGGGTCAGCGCCCCTTCCATCAGCAGCGCCGGAAGCGCGTCGACCACGCCCCCAGTCGACTCGATCAGGCCGCCGCCGTCGGTGCCGTCGAAGAGGAACGCCACGTCGCCGAGGGTCGCCGAGCCAGGGGTGATCGTCGCCTCGCCGAGCGGGATCCACTGGGATTGGGCCTGCGAGAAGCGTCCGAAGATCGGCAGCAGCTGATCGCGCCACGACGACGTGAAGCGGTCGTAGCCGATCGGCACCGGAGCCGTCATCACGGAGAGCTGTCCCTGGCTGCCCGGGTACAGGATGTCCGTCGACAGATCGCCGACGTGCACCTGAATGATGCCCGGGCCGCCGTCGCCGCCGGCGCAGGTCGTGTTGTAACGGGTCGTATTGACGCTGGTGTGGTAGTCCAGGCAAACAGGATTCACCGTGACCCACGGGTTGTCCGGAAGCTGGTTGCCCGTGACGTTGTTCGCGCCGCGGTGGATCGCGTCCTGCTGGGGAGTCGACTCGCCCTGGAACGCACCGCCCTGGCCGCTGGCGCCGTCGCCACCCTGGCCCCCGCGGGCGTCGAGCGCCGCGAGCGTCGGGCTGGCAGCCGACAGGTCGAGGCGACCCGCGCTCTGCAGCACGATGTAGCCGCCGGAGCCGCCGCCCGAGCCGCCGCCGATGCGGTTGACGCCGCCGGTGTTCTCACCGCCGTTGCCGTGACCGCCGCGGGCCGTGATCTGGCCCGCCGGGCCGAGGATGATGTCGCCGAGTGCGAGGATCGTCAGCGCGCCGCCACCGCCGCCGCCGCCAGCACCCTTGTCCTGGCGGTTGTTGATCAGAGCTGCGGGCGGGTAGGTCTCGCCCGCGTCCAGGCGGGTAGCGTCGCCGCCGGCGCCGCCGCCGGTGCCGGGGACGGCCTCCAGGAGCTCGCCGTTGATGACGGTCTCCTCGGGGGTGCCGACGTTGGCCACCATCGTTCCGTAGAAGTCGTTCTCGTCACCCGGGAGCACACCGAACGGGCTGGGCCCCATTTGACCGCCGTAGGGGAAGTGCGCGCCCTGCGACGAAGTCGCCGTGGCCGCGCCCGGATGGCCGCTTTCGACATCGAGGCCGATGCGAAACTGCTCCGAGCACTCGACCATGTTGAACAGCACCTTCTGGTCGTGACCGAGCACGCCGCCACCGCCGCCGCCAGGGCGACGACCGGTGTCCGACCCGGTGTTCCAGCCGGCCTCGCCACCCTCGCCGCCGAGGTTCGGGGCATTGAAGGCACCGAAGCCGTTTCCGCCCCGAGGGGTCACCTGGTTGGTGAGGAAGCTGCCGGTACCGCCAGCGCCGCCCCCGCCGTTGCCGGCCGCGCCCGTCTCGGGCTGAGTCGGGGTGTTCAGGGTGAAGACCGACTTGGCGTTGCCACCGTCGACGGAGAGCTTGCCGTCGATGGTCACGTCTCCCGTCGCGTAGATCGTGGCCGTGTTCGGCCCGGAGATCCGCAGCGAGGACGACGCGGGGATGGTCAGGTTGCGCACGTCCAGGCGGCCGTTGACGGCCAGCTGGGTGGTCGAGTTGATCCCCGGACCGCCGAAGAAGAGCGTCGACGTGGTGTCGAAGATCACGTCCTGGTTCTCAGGGATGGTGATGTCGAAGTCGCCGTTCGGACCGCCGTTTCCATCGAAGTCGAAGGCGGCCTTGAGGCCGTCCGGGCCCCAGTCCGCGCGAGGCGCGGAGAGTGCCGCGGTGTTGTCCTCGAAGTCCGTGTCGAGGTAGTTCTCGAGGAACTCATCCGCCGTGTCCACGGGGTTCATGGCCCCGTCCGTGGCCGCGTCGCTGGTCATCAGCGCGAATCGGTCGAGCGGGGTCGTGTTGCGCTCGCCGACGAGGTCCTCGAACTGCGGCGTGATCACGACGCGGAGGTCGCTTCCCTGCGGCAGGATACCGACGGGCTGCATGCGGATGGTCGCGCCAGTCCCGGCGCAGTTCTCCACGAGAGTCAGGTCGGCATTGAGGTCCTGCCAGATGCTGCTCGGGTTGAGGAACTGCAGCAGGAGCCGGTCCGAACTGATGTTCTCCGCGCTCGGGCTGACCGGCTGGTCGAGCCGCAGGTTCACGTACACCTGGGTGTCGACCGCACTGTAGAAGTTGTTCGGAACGAGCGCTCCGCCCGGCAGCTCGCCCTCGCCGTTGCTGTCGAACTGGAAGTACATCTCGGTACCACCGTCGCCGCCGACAACGATCGAGGTGCCCACACCGGGCTCGACAACGGGTCGCGTCGGACCCGGCTGCGGGTCGAGGAACAGGTCCGCCGGCACCGTCGTGTCCGGGGTCGTGAACGTGACCGGGAAGGAGCTCGAGAGCGCCTTGCCCCCCGTCGAGCGGACGGTCGTCGCCGCGTTGGCGCTCGTCGGCACGTCGATCCGGTAGGAGTTACCGCCCGGCTGGAAGCCGGCGTCGCTGAAGTCATCCTCAGTCGGACAGACCGGCTGGAAGATGATGACGCGAGCATCGTTCGGGTCGGCGAGGAACTCGCCGATGGCGGGAAGGCCCCCGACCTGTTGGATGCTCATCGTGTTCAGGTTGACGGTGTCGAAGTCCACCGCGGTCGAGAACGTGAAGCGCACAGGTCGGTTGACCTGCCAGATCTGACCGGTCGACACCGAGACCTGGTTGAGCGCGAACGGGCCGGATGCGGAGCCGATCTGGCCACCGGCGTCGTCCGAGCTGGAGCAGGCGGCCAGGAGGCCGAGCGCCAACGTCGAAGCGCCCAGGGCGAGGGACTTCGTGCGACCGAGGGTACGGGCGGGTTGGGTCATGTCTTCGAGAGGTGGGGAGGAGCCCCTAGGGGCGTGTGCTGTGGGGTCGGGCCGAGCGCATCGCGCGGTTCCGCTGCGGGCCGGGTCGTGTATCAGAGCCTCGGGCCGGGCGGGGGTTGGCCCCGCGCGCGACGCGTGGATCGGAGGCCCGGGGTCGAGGAACCCCGAGCTTCCGGTCCGGTCCGGTCTCAGCCGTTGAAGTAGGCGAACGCGAGCGAGCGCAGCTCAGGCGTCAGCCCTGTCGCGGTGTTGGAGATGAAGGTCATGCGAGCCTGGAAGAAGCGCGCTGAGTTCACCTGGGTGATGTCACTTCGCCAGCTGTTGTCGCCGCCGAGGAACGTCGCGTTGCCGTTGCCCTGAGTCGCGTCGCCGTAGAAATCGAGGGTCTGGGCGTTGTTCAGGATGCCGTTGTTGCCGGCCCCCGTGACGTTGATCGCACCCCGATAGGCGAACTGGATAGAGGTTCCGGCGGGCTGATTCTGAGGCGCGGGCTCCACGATCGGCTGCGCGTAGGTCGGCGAGTTGAAACCCGAATCGAACCAGATCGTGTGCGAGCGGCTGACCCGCGTCACGATCGACATCTCACCGATGTAGAACGAGTTGTCTGTCCCCGGCGTCATCTGCCCCGTCGCCGGGTTGAAGCCACCGGTGGCGGTGTCCGCGTTGTCAGGGTTGACCTCTTGAAGCTGCTGACCGTCGAAGCCGCCGGTCGAGAAGGCTCGGAAGTTCGGACGCGCCGAAGAGTTCGCCGCGAGCGAGATGTCGAAGGCGTTCAGGCCGAGGGCCTCCTCCGACGGGTAGCAGCGGAACTCCATCAGGAGCGGCAGGCCCGCCGTCGGAACCTGGCCGACGGTCCACGTGCTTCCTGCGGCGAGGCCGAGGATCGCTTGTTCCTGACCGAGCGGCACGCCCGTTCCACTTGCACCACCGAGGGCCGTGATCGCCGTGTCACGCCAGGTGTAGTACTGGTAGTTCTCGACCTCGAGGTTCTCGTTCAGCGGGTACGGCAGCATCGAAGTGCCGGAGCTCGCCTGGTAGAGGTTCGAGGGGTTCACCACGTATCCGAGGTTCCGCGGGTGCACGATCGCACCGGGGTCGTTGATCGGATCGAGGTAGTTGTTCGTGTAGACCATCTTCAGGCCAGAGGCCGGCCAGCGCGGGAACCCGGACATCGGGTCCAGCTCCTCGTCCGGCAGCCAGATCGAGTGCGCGAGGCGGATCGAGAACTCGTCGTAGGCGTCGGAGACGATGTTGCCGCCGATCGGTGCCCACGACAGGCCCTCCACGTCGATGTTCATGCTGCTCTCGTCGTTACCCGAGAACCCGAGGTCCGCGTAGCGCCAGACCGTCTGCAGCTTCGATCCGAGGCTCGACAGCGGCGTCTGGACGCCAGGAGTGAACGGGGTCATCACCGACGGCAGCGGCTGGTTGCGGTCCGCCGCCACGTCGAAACGGTTGACGGGGCGCGGCAGGATTCGCTCGTTGCCGATGTCGTAGAGAATCTGCCCGTTGCGCAGCTCACCGAAGCCGTCATCGAAGAGCTCGTCCGCGTCGGCGAAGCGCAGCGCGAAGCCAGCGTTCTCACCCGTCTGCTGGGTCGCCTCGAGGCTGAAGCTCGTCTGCGGCAGCTGGAACAGCAGCTCGTTGCCCGCGAGGTCGGTCGGACCAGCGGCACCCGAGGCGAGGGTGACGAAGTAGTTCTCCGACTGCCCCTGAATGTGACTGAACGGGACGGGGCCGTGCGCCCACGAGAAGGAGCGCAGGTCCGGCGCCGCCACGACCTGGCCGATCGCGTAGTCGAACGCCGTCGGGTCGTTCGCGACCCGCGTCACGGTGAAGCCGTCGAAGGAGCGCAGCGTCTGCGGGTCCATCGGCTCACTGAAGCGCACCACGACCTGGGCGTCGGCGTCCACGTCGTCGTTCGGGGCCGTGGCCGCCGTCGGCGAGAAGCGCACGAAGCACGGCGGGTTGTCCACGCCGGGGACGAAGGGAGTCTGCAGCTGCGACGGCCCTGCGATCAGGATGCCGCCCACCGGTGCGATCACGTCGACGATCATGTTGTTGACGACGGGGCCGCTCGTCTCGCCGGGATCGACGACGATGGCACTGACGCCCTGCGACTGGACGAGGACGTCGCCGAGCTTCGGCGTCGTCGAGCAGGTCGCGATCTCGAAAGCGAACTCAGGGATGCGATAGCGCTCGGGGCGCAGGGCATCGTCGATCACCGGAGGCGATGAGATCAGCACCGTGAGGTCGCCGAGGACGCGCGGACGATCCTCGTCCCGAAGGAAACCGTTGTCGGCGTCGTTCGTGACGGTGCCGCCGGAGCGCAGCGCGCGCACCACGTCGTCCGTGCCACCCGAGGAGTCCGTCGAGCCATTGCCCGAGAACGCGAGCGACTTGCCGGACGCGTTACGCAGCACCTGGGTCTGCCCCATCGAGGGGTTGACGTTCGTCGCGATCCGCAGAGCCAGGTTCGTGTCGTCGACGATGACGCTGGGCGGCAGGCCGGTCGAGTTCGTAGCGAGCGGCGGATCGGAGATCTGCGAGTCGAACGACGAGATCGTCGTCGCGATGATGACGCGGGTGGAATAGAACTCCGCCGTGCCGTCGTTGTTTCGGTCGACGAGGTCGCCGTGGTTCGGGTCGACGAACGTGCGGGCCTCGTACGGGTCGGCCGGCGGGTAGCCGGTACGCACTTTGGTGAGGGAGCTGTTCAGCTGCCCCGTAGCGCCCGCGACCACGCCCCCGGCGTTCGCGTCGTTCCACTGACCACCAACGTAGTACGGCTCGAGAAGGTCCTGGAACATCAGGACGATGGCCGCGTTGCGAGGCACCATCGAGAAGGGTCCGACCTCATTGGCTTCGAGACTCTTGTCGAAGACCGGCGTCAGGTCCGCTTCCAGGTTGACCAGCGCCTCGTTGAAGCGATCGCTGCCCACCGGCGCGTTGATCGTGATGCGGAAGTCGTCCGTCACCGCGTTGCGCTCGAGCGAGTACGTGATCGCGTCACCCGTAGACGGGATGAACACGGTCTGGTCGCGGATCGAAGGGCTGATGACGAAGTCGCTGAGACGAATGTCCCCCGTCTCGTCCGCGATGTTCGCGAGGCGTCCCCAGAAGACTCCGATGAGCTCGAGGTTGCTGGCATCACCACCTCGGTGCGCTTGACCGATGAAGACCTCCGAGCCCAGGCCGATGTCCGGCTGCTCGAGCACGAGTCCTTGGTTCTGCGCCTGCAGCGTCGCGGGACTACTCGAGCCACAGCCACCGAGGAATCCGGTGGCCAGGACCAAGCCCCCGAGAAGGGGCAGAGCGGCTCTGGAGGAGCGCGCACGAAGGGCGCGGCCGCGAGTGTTCGCGGTAGTGAGCGTGCGGCACGACTGCATGTTCATGACTTGCCGGTGCATGTGAGGAGAGAGTCGGGGGTGAGTCTGAGAGCGGACGGGACTCGCGCAGTGCCCTGGGGAACAGCGGGGCGAGATCGGCGCTCGCTCCCGTGAAGAGTAGCCCATGCACACGTTGAACCGACAGCAAGCCCGTTTCCGGAGTCCGGCCGTGAGGGCCAGCCCCCGGGGAGGGCATCGTGAGCGTCGGTCCGCAGTGGAGCGAGGGCGTCTCTTGGGGGGGATCGAGTGCGACCATTCTCGCCGTGAGACCGCGTGGGTCAAGGGCGAGGAGGGCGCAGCGCTCCCCCGGACGGCCAGGAGCGGCCGGTCAGCGAGTCGCGAGGCGATGGCGTTACGAAAGAAGGTCAGTGGAGCCGGGTCGGTACCGAGGTCGTCGGTCCCGGCCGGAGACTCCCGACCTGGGCCTGTAGAACAAACACCGTGCCGCGGAGCTAGCGGAGCGTAAAAAGCGCCCCCCATCGGCCCATGAGCCTGCTCTAGACCCCCAGAAGCCGATGGTTTCGTCCTCCCGGCAGTCTCGCCGCCCCTTCTCACCGGCCCCGGGCGAGCGGGAGCGCACAGCCTGCGCGCCCCCCGCAACCGAATCGCACGCGCCGCTCCGCAACGACCCCCCACCCCGCCTGCCCCGTAGACCAGAAAGAGCAGCCCCGGGAAGCCGAGTCCGGGTCGCGGGGCCTCGAATCCGAGGTCCCCGGCCCACGGGTCAGGTCGAGTGGACTCGGAAGCGCAGATCGCGGATCCGCGAGGCATCGACCCCGCCGAGCGGAGCCGCCGGGTCGAGGGCACGCCCGTGGATGCGTCTGCAACCGGGACCCCCGGAACTCCAGGGCCCTCCTTCGCGAGTTCGAGCTCCACGCGCATGGCGGCGGCCCCGAGGAGCTCATCTCGGGTCTCTTCGGCCGTCATCTCGAGGAGTCGCAGCAGCATCCCGCCCTCCCCCTCTTGCGCCGAACAGTGGCGCCGGAGGGGGAGGGCGATTGCGACAGCTCGTCTCCGCGCTCGGTGCTCGGTGCTCGTCAGCTGGGCGGCGCGAGCGAGGCGTCAGACACCCCTCCCCCACGCTGCGCCGCGCCGCGCTCGACTCAGTTGTTGAAGTACGCGAAGCCGAGAGAGCGAAGCTCCGGCGTTCGACCCGTCGCCGCGTTCGAGAGGAACGTCAGGCGAGCCTGGAAGAAGCGCGCCGAATTCACCTCGGTGATGTCGCTCCGCCAGCTCGGATCGCCGGCGAGGAACGTGGGCACTCCGTTCGCCACGGAGGCGGGGTTGCCGTAGAACTCGATGGCCTGGGCATCGTTGAGGATTCCCGTCGTGCCCGCACCCGTGACGTTGACGGCGCCGCGGAAGGCAACGCGAAGCTCCGTCCCCGCGGGTTGGTCCTGGGGCATGGGCTCCATGATGGGCTCCGCGTAGGTCGGCGAGTTGAAGCCGGTGTCGAACCAGATCGTGTGCGAGCGGCTGACGCGCGTCACGATCGACATCTCACCGATGTAGAGCGAGTTGTCCGTGCCGGGCGTGGCGAGACCCGTCGCCGGGTTGTAGCCACCCGCCGCCGTGTCCGCGTTGTCGGGGTTGACCTCTTGAAGCTGCTGACCGTCGAAGCCGCCGGTCGAGAAGGCTCGGAAGTTCGGACGCGCCGAGGAGTTCGCCGCGAGCGAGATGTCGAAGGCGTTCAGGCCGAGGGCCTCCTCCGACGGGTAGCAGCGGAACTCCATCAGGAGCGGCAGGCCCGCCGTCGGAACCTGGCCGACGGTCCACGTGCTTCCTGCGGCGAGGCCGAGGATGGCCTGCTCCTGAGCGAGCGGAACGCCACCCCCACTAGCCCCACCAAGGGCCGTGATCGCCGTGTCTCGCCAGGTGTAGAAGCGGTAGTCCTCGAGATCGAGGCCCTCGTTCATCGGGAAGGGCAGCATCGGCGTACCCGAGCTCGCCTGGTAGAGGTTCGACGGGTTCACCACGTACCCGAGGTTGCGCGGGTGCACGATCGTGCCGGGGTCATTGACCGGGTCGAGGTAGTTGTTCGCGAAGACCTGCTTCACGCCGGAGGCCGGGAACATCGGGAGCCCGCTCGCCGGGGTGAGGAACTCATCCGGCAACCAGAAGGAGTGCGCGAGCCCGATGGAGAACTCGTCGTACGCGTCGGAGACGATGTTGCCCCCGATCGGCGCCCACGACAGGCCCTCCACGTCGATGTTCATGTTCGTCTCGTCGTTGTGCGAGAAGCCCAGGTCCGCATAGCGCCAGACCGTCTGCAGCTTCGAGCCGAGGTTCGACAGCGGCGTCTGCACGCCGGCGGCGAACGGCGTCATCACCGACGGCAAGGGCTGGTTACGGTCCGCAGCCACGTCGAAGCGGTTGATCGGCCGCGGCAGGATCCGCTCATTGCTGATGTCGTAGAGGATCTGACCGTTGCGGAGCTCGGCGAAGCCGTCGCCGTAGAGCTCGTCCGCGTCCGCAAAGCGCAGCGCGAACCCGGCGTTCTCGCCGGTCTGCTGGGTCGGCTCGAGGTTGAAGCTCGTCTGCGGCAGCTGGAACAGCAGCTCGTTGCCCGCGAGGTCGGTGGGACCGCCGGCGCCGGCCGCGAGGGTCACGAAGTAGGTCTCCGACTGTCCCTGGAGGTGACTGAACGGGACTGCGCCGTGCGCCCACGAGAAGGAGCGCAGGTCGGGGGCAGCCACGACCTGACCGATCGCGTAGTCGAAGGCCGTCGGATCCTCCGCAACGCGCGTCACGGTGAAGCCGTCGAAGGAGCGCAGCGTCTGCGGGTCCATCGGCTCGCTGAAGCGCAGGATCACCTGTGCGTCCGCGTCGACCTCGCCGTTCGGGACCGCCGCCGCCGCCGGGGAGAAGCGCACGAAGCAGGGCGGGTTGTCCAGTCCCGGTGCGTAGGGCGTCTGCAGCTGCGCGAGGCCGGTGATCAGCTGACCACCCACCGGCGCGATGACGTCGACGATCATGTCGTCGACGACCGAGCCGCTCACTTGACCGGGATCGACGACGATCGCACTGACGCCCAGCGACTGCACGAGGACGTCCCCGATCTTGGGCGTCGTCGAGCACGCCGCGATCTCGAAGGCGAATTGCGGAATGCGGAAGCGCTCCGGACGCTGCGGGTCGTCCACGATCGGGGCCGACGAGATGAGCAGCGTGAGGTCTCCCAGCACGCGGGGCCGATCCTCGTCGCGCAGGAATCCGTTGTCGCTGTCGTCCGTCACGGTGCCGCCGGAGCGCAGGGCACGCACGACGTCGTTCGTTCCGCTCATGCTGTCCGTCGAGCCGTTGCCCGAGAACGCGAGCGCCGAGCCCGACGCGTTCCGCAGGATCTGCAGCTGGCCCAGCCCCGCGTTCGTCGCGGTCGGGATGCGGATCGCGAGGTTCGTGTCGTCCACGACCACGCTCGGCGGAAGCCCGAGGGAGTTCGTGGCCAGCAGCGGGTCCGAGATCTGAGCGTCGAAGGACGAAACCGTCGTCGCAACGATCACGCGCGTGGAGTAGTACTCGGGCGTACCGTCGCCGTTTCGGTCGAGCAGGTCACCGTGGTTCGGATCGACGAACACGCGAGCCTCGAACGGGTCCACGGGCGGGTAGCCCGTCCGGACCTTCGCGAGCGACTTGTTCAGCTGGCCCGTCGCGCTGGCCACCACGCCGCCGGCGCTGGCATCGTTCCACTGGCCACCGGCGAAGTAGGGCTCCAGGAGGTCCTGGAACTCGAGGACGATGGCCGCATTGCGCGGCACCATCGAGAACGGGCCGACCTCGCTCGCTTCGAGGCTCTTGTCGAAGATCGGAGTCAAGTCCGACTCGAGGTTCAGCAGCGCCTCGTTGAAGCGGTCGCTGCCCGCCGGCGCGTCGATCGTGACCCGGAAGTCGTCCGTCACGGCGTTACGCTCGAGCGTGTAGGTCACGGGGGCGCCCGCGGAGGTCGTGAACACCATCTGGTCGCGGATCGACGAGCTGATCACGAAGTCGCTGAGGCGAACGTCACCCGTTTCGTCCGCGACGTTCACCAGCCGGCCCCAGCAGGCTCGGGTCAGCGTCAGGCTGCTCGCATCGCCGCCGCGGTGCGTGGAACCGATGTAGTACTGCGAACCCAGGCCCGGGTCGGGCTGCTCGATCACGAGCCCCTGGCTCTCGGTCCGCAGGGGCGCGCTTCCCCCTCCTGCGCAGGCGCCAAGAGCAAGGGCGGTGAGGACAGCTCCGAACACCAGCACGCGAGGGCCCGGGCGAGAGCCCTCGACACGGGGTTCGATTCGAGGAGCGAGAAGGGAACGAGTGCGAGTCCGAGTCATGGCAACTCCGTACGTGAGTCTTGAGCGATCGCTGCGGGTCGAGGAGCGCTGCCGATCGGCACGGAGTTCCGGCGACGCGCCGCGCTCCACGTTTTCGTGGGCGCCGGCACGTTCGAACTCGAGCCGGTCGAGAGCTTCGACCCAGCGTCGAGTTGGCTGAGGTCGTCGCCGCGACGAATTGCGCGGCACGACCGACTCATCACAAACCGCGTGCCATTGCAGGCGTTAGACCTGGGCAGCCCGCAGCTTTCACACCCGGTGCCGTCGGAGGCGGCCGGCGCCCGCGTAAGAAGCTCAGATCGAGGCTCACGCCGAGGTGCATCGGATCGACGCTGCGCTCGATTTCGCGCGCCCTGCGCGAGGTCGGCGTGCTGGCTCGCTCGCGAGAGCGGCCCGCGGCGCGACGCTCAGACTCCGGGCGGAGCGGGCGCGGCGGTGCGCGCCTTCACGAACCCGGCCGCCTCCGCCTGCTCGGCGTCCCGGAAGAACACCATGTGCTCGGGGCGGATCTTGCGCACGTCACGCGAATTCGGGAGATGGTGGTGCCGCGTCGTCGAGCAGCCGACGACCCCGAAGACGATCTCGTGCGAGCAGTAAGGACAGGAGACCCGGAGTGGCAGCCGCGAGGACAAGCGGAAGCGGTGGCGCACGTGGCGATCTTCGGTGTGGCAGATGCAGCCCTGGTTGGCACAGACGAGCCCGACCGATTGCGCCGGCCAGACGGGCTCCTCCACGACGGGTTCACCGTTCAGCGTCTCGTCCGCCCCGAGGAGAGCCGCCAGGAGCGCCATGCGGATCGGGACGCCCCGGGCCGCCTGCTTGAAGTAGACGGAGCGCGGGTCGGCGTCGAGCTCGGAGTGGATCTCGTCGCGCCGCGGCATCGGGTGCATGACGACCGCGTCGCGCAGGGACTCGGCTGCCAGCTGCCGCTTGTCGAGCTGGAAGTAGTTCGTCTCGTCGAGCTCGGAGTCGCTCTCGAAGCGCTCGGTCTGGGGCCGCGTCATGTAGACCGCGTCGACGTGCCCCACCGAGAGCCCCTGAGGGTCGGTGAAGAGGCTGAGCTGGTGGGGCTTCTGCGGCGTCAGGTAGACGACGTCGCTCGAGGCGGCGAGGTGTCCGAGCCGCGAGGCCTCGGCCTTCACCGGCTCGACGCCGAACTCCTCGCGCAGTCGCTGCACGACGTACGGCGGCAGGTCGAATCCCGGCTGCGGAATGCAAACGATGTTCGCCCGGAAGCGCGCCAGCGCATAGGCGAAGGAGTGCACGGTCCGGCTGTAGCGCAGGTCTCCCGCGAACACCACGTCCAGACCGGCGATGCGTCCGCGCTCCGTCCAGAGGGTGTAGAGGTCGCAGAGCGTCTGCGTCGGGTGCTCGTGGCTGCCGTCCCCGGCGTTGATGACGGGGATGTGGGAGAACTCCGCGGCCAGCCGCGCCGCCCCTTCGCTCGGGTGCCGCAGGATCAGGGCATCCGCGTAGCCGGCAACGACGCGAACCGTGTCAGCGAGGGACTCTCCCTTCGAGGCGCTCGACACGCTCATGTCGGCCGCGGTGATCACACCCCCACCGAGGCGCTGCATGGCCGACTCGAAGGACAGCCGCGTGCGCGTCGACGGCTCGTAGAAGAGCGTCGCCGCAATCCGACCGCGGCAGACGTCGCTGAATCCGCGCAGGTCTCCTTCGAACTGCTTCGCCCGCTCGAACAGCGACTCCATCTCCGCCAGGGAGAGGTTGTCGATGGAGATCAGATTGCGGGGCGTGGACATTGCTGAAGGGGCGCTCTCGTGGAGCGCGTCCGCTTCAGGCGTGCAAGATAGGTGAAGTTTCTTCAGCCAGCAACGTCCGGTGTCCTGCCCCGGGCCAGAAGTTCAAGCAGCGCCCGCCGCGCGCCGGCGGCTCCCGACTCCAGCGCCTCCCCCAGGATCCGCAGGTCCGCCGGCTCGAACACGACGCCCTGCCCCGCCACCTGGGGCTCGAGCGGCAGCCCGAAGGCGCTCCGGAACCGCTCGGACACCATTGCAACCGCCTCTGCAGGCTCCTTCAGGGCCCGCAGCCCCGCAGGGTCGGCCCCGGGCTGGTCCGCCCGCGAGGCCAGTCGCGTGAGCCGAGGCCCGTCCAAGCGAGGCGGCTCGGCGTCCGAGCCCGGCGGGTCGAGCCAGAGGACCCAGTCCACCTCGGAGGCGCGCCGAACGACGAGCTCCTGCCCGGCCCGCTCCACCCGCGCCTCTGGCGTCCCACCGTCGAGCGACCGCAGCCCAGCCCCGTCGACCACGACGATCGGCCACGGACCGAGCCGCGCCGGCTCCTCCAGGAGGTCCCGCGTCGTCCCCGGGACCTCGCTCGTGATCGCGCGCTCTCCCCCAACCATGGCGTTGAAGAGCGTGGACTTGCCGGCGTTGACGGGTCCCGCGAGCAGGACGCGTGTCGGCGAGAGCGCGCGCGCCACGGCGCGCGAGCGCTCGAGCAGCCCTTCGAGCTGTTCGACGAGCCCCTCGTCCGTGCTCTCCAGGGCAGCCTGCAGGTCGCGCCGCAACGCGCCCTCCGCCTGGTCGAGCAGGATGCGGGCCGCCAGCTCGCACGGGGCGTTCACCAAGCGACGACGCGCCTCGTCCTCGATGGACGCCGAGGGCGCCTGCTGCTCGCCGCGCATGAGCCGGCGCACGAGCGGCGGACTCCCGTGCAAGTGCAGCTCGACCTCGTGCTCCGACCGCACGAGCACGAGCGCCTCGTCCAACGCCTCGCCGTCCGCGACGAGGCGCGCGACGCGCAGCTCCCCCACGGGCGGCGGAGATACACCGAGCTCGCGGAGTCGCGTCAGAGCGCCGCTGCCCGTGAGGCGCACGACGCTGACGCCCCCGGCCCCGGGCGGCGTGAGCTCGTGGATCTGCAGCTCGTCCACGCCTCAGCCCTCCGCCGAATCCGCTGCGGCGCGCAGGCCGAGGTGCACGAGCCAGGGGTCGCGGTGCACGACGCGGCCGTCGAACAGCGCGTCGTCACCGAGCAGCGCGCTCGCGCCCCCGGTGATTCGAACCGGTGCGTCCGCCAGCCCGGCCTCCGTCGCGACGCGGCGGACGAGCTCGCGCACCGCGCCTTGAAAGCCGACGCTCACACCGGCTTCGAGGGCCTCACGCGAGTCCTGTCCGAGTGCCGGAGCGTCTGCGCGTGGCTCGTTGTCGAAGGCAGCCAGCTGGGCCCCGCCGGCACGCAGCGCCTCGGCGAGGAGTCGAGGCCCCGGTGCGATCGCGCCGCCCTGAAAGGTCGGGCGCCCGTCACGCAGCACCAGCGCGTCGACGGTGACCGCCGTCCCGGCGTCGACGACGACGGCCGGCTCGCCCCCCAGCGCCCAGGCACCCCAGGCCGCGAACAGCCGATCGCGTCCGATCGTCGCCTCGCTGCGACAACCGATGGCGAGCGGTGATGAGGGGTTCACGCGCGGCTCCGCCCCGAGGTCTGTGAGCCACTGCGTCACCTCGCGCAAGCGCTCGGCGCCGACCACGCTCGAGACGATCGCGCGCTCGACGGGCCCCGGGACGAGCTCGCGCAGCGCACCGCGCCAATCCGCATCCCACTCGACGCGCACGCTCACCGGCGCGCTGGCGCCCCAGGCCACGGCCTTCAGGGCCGAGTTGCCGAGATCGAGGGTCAGGTCGGACACGGGTCTCCCCGGAATGCTCGACGGCCGCCGGAGCGGCGGCCGTTCACGAGCGGAAGCTCAGTCGACGTTGGGCGGCGACTTGTAGATCATCGTCCGCTCCTTGCCCTTGTTCTCGATGACGACCTTCCACGTGTCGTACTCGTCCTTGTGGTTCTTCACGAAGTCGATCGCCTCCGAGGTGCTCGTCACCGGGTGGCCGTTGATCGACTTGATGACGTCGCCGGACTCAGCACCGTGGGCCGCCATCTTGCCGCCCGGCTTGACCTCTTGGAGCTCGATGCCGTCGTACTTGCCCGTCTTCGGGTTGTAGTGCCGACGGTGGCGAACTTCGCGAGCGATGATGCCACCGAAGTCCTGGCCGAAGTCCTCGGCGTCCTCGGTCCCGACGTGCCAGGTGTCGTCGATCTGAGTCGTGCGCTCAGGACGCCAGATCGCGGTGTCGAGACGCGGGATGTCCTCGCGTCGCTCGGGCGAGCGCTCCGGGTTGTCGCCATCGACCTTGTAGATCGCGAAGCCCGGATCGTAGATGCCGTAGGGGACGAGCTCGTCCTCCATGCCCTCCTCGGAGAAGCCGAAGGTGATGCCGTCGTCCGCGGTGATCGCCTTGATCGTGGCGTACTCGAGGGGAGTGCGCAGCGAGTCGCCGACGCGCACCATCGCGGGGAACTCGTCCGGCTTCGTCTGCACGCCGGACTCCGGCTTGTAGCGAATCCAGGCGCGACTGCGCTGCGCGTCCCCCAGCTCCTCGGCGATCATCGTGACGACGATCGCGTCGGCCATGCGCTTCTTCGGCTGCTCGACGGGCTCGGTCTCCACCGGCGTGCGCTCGACGACCTTCGGCGGCGGTGCGCCGGTCCAGTCGAGGAGGTTCGGCAGCTGCCGGTTCGCCCGGTCGAAGTAGTAGGCCCGCTCGATGGCGCGACGGTCGACCAAGCTGCTGACCGGCCCCTCGGGGACGACCGCGCTGTCGAGGATGTCGCGCACCTCCTCGGCGGTGTACTTCTGGCCCAGGATCTCGTCCTGACGGTTCTGGAAGTCCCAGACGTAGTAGCCCACGCCCGCCGTCACCACGGCGGAGAGCAGCCAGCAAGCCGCCTTGATCGAGTTGATGTTCATATCGTCCGGAGGTTAGCCCCGGTTCCGGGGGCCCTGCAAGCGTACGCAGGGTCGACGCCCCACCCGCGGGCGTCTTCCACAATTCCGCGCCCTAGCGGCCCGTCGGTCCCACCGGCACGGTCGCACGCAGCCGCCCCGGAGGAGCGGCCGCGGGAGTACCGCCGCCCCCCGACCCCTGGGATCGGCGCCCTGGGCATTCGCAGGGCACCCGAGGCCTCAGCGGACCCGGGGGTCCGGGTCTCAGTCCCCCGCCATGCGGAGGCCGGGGCTCCCGTCGTCGTGCGGCGAGGCCTCGCGCGGGCCTTTCTGCTTGGGCGGCGCGGGGGTCGGACCGTTGCCGCCCCGGCTCGGCCGGCCGTGGCTGGCCGTGATGCCCCGGAGGGCGAGGACCAGGTCGTCCGGCTTGTCGCTGGCAGCGAGGGCCTCCTGGAGGTCGACCCGGTGGTCGAGGACCAGCTGGCGCAGGCACTGGTTGAAGGAGACGAGCCCCTCCTCCGTGCCCTGATCGATGACCCGGGCGAGCTCACCCGTGTTGCCCTCCTGCAGGAGCTCACGCACGTGCGGCGTCGAGACCAGGAGCTCGAAGGCGGGCAGCATGCCCTCACCTTCCGCGCTCGGGATCAGGCGCTGGCTCATGACGCCGGCGATGTTGTCCGCCAGGCGCGAGCGCACCTGCGCGTGCTGCTCACTCGGAAAGAAGCTCAGGATGCGGTCGACGGTCTGCGGCGCGTTGACCGTGTGCAGCGTGCTCATGACGAGGTGGCCCGTCTCCGTCGCGTCGAGGGCGGCTATCACGGTCTCCGCATCCCGCATCTCACCGATCAAGATGACGTCGGGGCTCTGACGCAGCGCGTGGCGCAGGCCATCGCCGAAGTCCTCACAATCGGTACCGACCTCGCGCTGACTGATGACGCAGCGCTCCTCGGTGTAGATCAGCTCGACCGGGTCCTCCAGCGTGATCACGTGGCGCTCCACGTTCTCGTTCATGTGCTGGATCATGCCGGCCAGCGTCGTCGACTTGCCGGAGCCCGCGATGCCGGTGACGAGCATGAGTCCGCGCTTGCGGAGCGCGAGCTTCTGCAGTTGCTCCATGGGCAGCCCGAGCTGCTCGATGTTGGGCGCCTGCTCGTTGATGCGTCGGATGACCACGGCCGGCTCGCCCATCTGCTTGTAGGCGTTGAGCCGAAAGCGGCCGAGCCCGTCCAGGTGCAGCGCGGCGTCGGCGGAGCCGGTCGCGCGCCATGTCTTCATGCGGCTCTCCCCCATGACCGCCGCGAGCACCTCGAGCAACGGCCCGGGCCCGGGGACGCGTCCAGCGAGGAAGTTGATCTTGCCGTTCGCGCGCTGCGACGGTCGGCCGCCGGCGCGCAGAATGAGGTCCGAGGCGTTCGCGTCGACCATGCCGGCGAGCCAGGACTCGATCTGGTGGCGCGGAGAGGAAGCGGCCATCCCGAGCGGGTCGGGCTCCTGGTCCTTGCCGTCCTTGCCGAGGCGCTGCACGCCCGGCTTCGGGCTCGGCCCGTTGGCCTCTGCAGGCTCGAGCGGCGGCTCACCCACGGGGACGGGGTCCGCGCTCGCCGCCGCCTGCGCCGGAAGCGGTGCGGAGGGGCTGGGCGCCGGAGCGGAGTCGCCGCGATCGGCGGCGAGACGCTCGAGGCGCCGGCGGTTGACGGGCTGATCGAAGTCCGGGGAAGAGTCGGCCATGGTCCTTGGGTACCGGAGGGTCGCTGGCACGGGGCACGAACTCACAGTCGAGACGAGCCCGGGGGCTCATCGACCGCGCGGGACCGACGTCTTGAGGCGGCGGGGTCCTCCCCGCGGGCTCAGTAGGTCTCTTGGGGGTGAACTTCACCCCAGGCGGCCCCCAGGACGGGCCCAAGCCCCTCCCGACGCAGGGAGGAGAGTCGCAGCGCCGGCTGGCCGGCCTCGGCCTCCAGCTCGGCGATGCGCTCCTCGTCACTCTCGTCCTCGGCCTTGGTCGCCACGAGGATGCGCGGCTTCTCGGCCAGCTCGGGCGAGAACTCGGCGAGCTCCGCCGAGATCGTGCGGAAGGCCTCCGCCGCCGGCGTCGTCGCGTGCTCCGAGACATCCACGAGGTGCAGGAGCGCGCGGCAGCGCTCCACGTGCTTCAGGAATCGGTGGCCGAGCCCGTGCCCTTCCGCCGCGCCTTCGATGAGCCCGGGCAGGTCGGCGATGACCATCGTCCGTCCGGTACCGATCTCGGCGATCCCGACCTGCGGGTCCAGGGTCGTGAACGGGTAGTCCGCGACCTTCGGGCGCGCGGCCGTGACCACGGAGAGGAAGGTGCTCTTGCCCGCGTTCGGCAGGCCGACCAACCCGACGTCGGCGAAGATCTTGAGCTCGAGGCGCACGAGTCGACGCTCGCCCTCGAGCCCCTTGGTCGCGTGGCGCGGGACCTGGCGCACGGAGTTCGCGAAGTGGATGTTGCCCCTTCCGCCGCGGCCGCCCTCGGCGACGACGAGGCGCGCGCCGTCCTCGGCGAGGTCGAACAGCAGGTTGCCGCGATCCTTGTCGAAGATCTGGGTGCCGATCGGCACCTCGATCACGTTGTCCTCACCGTTGCGACCGTGGCACCGCTGGGTCTGTCCCGGCCGGCCCTTCGACGCGGTGTAGCGGTACTGGCGGCCGATGCGCAGGAGGGAGCTCTCCCGGGAGGTGGCGACGAGGACCACGCTTCCGCCGTCCCCTCCATCACCGCCGTCGGGGCCGCCACGCGGAACGTACTTCTCGCGGCGGAAGGAGACGAGTCCGTCCCCTCCCTTGCCGGCGATGACTTCGATGCTGGCTTCGTCACGGAACATGGCTGAATGCAGAGATGGCGGAAGGGAACCCCCCTCCGCCACCCCATTGTGCTTGGTGCGCGCCGGGGCGCGCAGGCGCGCGCTAGGCGTCGATGTGAACGCGGCGCCCTTCTTGGAAGCGCACCACGCCGTCCTTCAGCGCGAACAAGGTGTAGTCCTTGCCGCAGCCGACGTTTTGACCGGGCTTGTAGCGCGTTCCGCACTGGCGCACGATGATCGTGCCGGCGGTGACGACCTGGCCGCCGAAGCGCTTGACGCCGCGGAACTGCGGGTTGGAGTCGCGGCCGTTACGGGTAGAACCCTGTCCCTTCTTGTGTGCCATGGCTGTGCTCTGTTCGGCTGGCGGTCTACGCGTTGATGGAGGAGATCCGCACGCGCGTGTAGCGCTGGCGGTGGCCGCGCTTGACGCGCACGTTCTTGCGGCGCTTGAAGCGGAAGGCGATGAGCTTCTCGCCCTTCACCTCGCCGAGGATTTCACCGGTGACCGAGGCGCCGGAGACCGTCGGCTTGCCGACCTGCACCGAACCCTCGTTGCCCACGAGGAGCACCTGGTCGAAGGTGATCGAAGCGCCCGGCTGGGCGTCCGACTTGAGGTCGCAAAGGATGATGTCCCCTTCGCGGACGGTGGTCTGACGGTCGAGATCGTTGATGACTGCGTACATGGCTCGGTCTGTCCAGTGAAAAGGCGCAGAGGGCGCCCTGGGCCGGAACAAGGGCGAAGAGTCTAGCCGGGCGGGCGACCTGCGCAAAGGTCGCCCGCCCGGAAAAATGGTTCGGCGAGGCCCCGGCCAGGGCCCCGCCGTGGAATTAGCGCTTGCGGCGCCCTCCCGGACGGACCTCGCGGCCGTCGGCTCGCAGGTAGCGCAGGACGCTGTCCTCGAGCTGCTCCGCGACCGGGACCAGCTCCAGGGTGCGGCCAGAGCGCTCCTCGAGGTCTCTCAGCTCCTGACCCCGTGCCCGCTTCAGGTAGTCCACGGTCTCGGGGTGAGCCCGGACCTCCACCTTCGTGAAGCCCTTGAGGGACAGCGCCGAGCCGAGGCGGCGGACGATCGCCGCCGCACGCGAGGCGTCGGTGCGGGCGCGACCGGCGCCGCGGCAGGCCGGGCAGGGCCGGAAGAGCTTCTTGCTCATGCCGGGCCCGAGCCGCTGGCGGGTCATCTCGAGCAGGCCGAACTGGGAGATCCGGCCGACCTTGGAGCGAGCGCGATCCTCTGCGAAGCAGGAGCGGAACGCGGTCTCGACCGCGCGCCGGTTCGAGTTCTTCATCATGTCGATGAAGTCGACGACGATGATGCCGCCGAGGTCCCGCAGGCGGATCTGGCGGGCGATCTCCGGGACCGCCTCCATGTTCGTCTTGTGCGCGATCTCCTCGAAGTCGTGGCTCGACGTCCGCGTCTTGCCCGAGTTGACGTCGATCGCGACGAGCGCTTCGGCCTGGTCGAACACGATCGAGCCACCCGAGGGGAGCTCGATGCGTCGCGTGAAGATCTTCTCGAAGTCCTGCTCCACCCCCATCTCGTGGAACAGCGGACGCTTGCCGTCGTGCTCCTTGATGCGGTCGGCCTGCTCGGGCATGAGCAGCTCCGCGAACTCGCGGATGTTCTTCAGAGCCTCCGGCTCGTCGACCACGATCGCCTCCGTCTCCGGGCCGAACAGGTCGCGCACGGTACGGATCGCAACGTCGGACTCCTGGTAGAGCGCAGTCGGCCCGCGGCCACCGTCGAGGCGCTTCGCGAGTCGGTTCCAGGCGCCCAGCAGGTAGTCGAGGTCACGCTTGATCTCGGCCTTGGTGTGCCCCATCGACGCGGTGCGCGCGATGATGCCCATGCCGTCGGGGACGTCCGCGGCGTCGAGGATCTTCTTCAGGCGCTTGCGCTCCTTGGCGTCCTCGATCTTGCGGCTGACACCGCGGTGCGAGATCGAGGGCATCAGGACCAGGTAGCGACCGGGGATCGACAGGTACGTGGTGAGCGTCGGCCCCTTGTCGCCGATGGCGTCCTTGGTGATCTGCACGACGACCTTCTGGCCGACCTTGAACAGCTCGCTTATCGGTCGGCGCGGACGGGCGCGGTACCGAGGCTGACGCCCCTTCGCCTGGCGGCCACGCCCCTTGGCGCCCTTGCCACCCTTGGCCCCGCGCCTTCCGCCGCGGCGCGAGTCCTTCTCGCCGCCCTCGTCGGACTCCTCCTCGGAGTCGTCGGAGTCTTCGTCCTCTTCGTCGAGCTCGGCCGTCACGGACGGCTGGCTCGAACTCGCGTCCCAGTCCTCCGGATCGATGCTGGTCGTCAGGATCTGACTCAGCGGCATCTCGCCCTCACCGTAGGTCGGCAGAACGTCCGAGGTGTGCAGGAAGCCGTTGCGGCCTCGACCGAAATCGACGAACGCGGCGCCGATCGAGGCCTCGATGTTCACGATGCGCCCGCGATAGATGTCGTTGACCAGGGACTGGTCCTTGTCGACGGTCATCTGGAAATCGAGGATCATCCCGTCGCGCACGACGGCGACGCGAGTCTCCTCCGGGTCGATGGCGTTGACGAGGATCTGGCGGTCGGGCACGACCTCCTTGCGCTTGCGCACGCGTTTCTCGACGACCTCGTCGTCGTCTGCGGCGGCCGCGCTCGAGGCGCGCTTGCGGCGACTCCGCTTCTTCTTGCGGCCTCGCCCCGAGGCTTCGCCGTCGTCGTCCTCGCCGCTGATCAGTTCGGCTTCGTCGGGGAGCTCCGGGAGCTCGGGGAGGTCGTCCTCCTCTCCCGGGATCATCTCGACGACAGCCGCGCGCGGCGTCTCGTCGCGAGTCGAGGTCTTCTTGCGCTTGCGCCCACCACGGCTACCGCGGCGGCGGCGCTTGCGCTGGGCCTCGTCTTCGTCCTCGTCACTGTCCTCGGTCGCAGCGCGCGGCGACTCGGTCGGCGCCTCGGCGCCCTCGTCCGCCTCATCGCGGTCGGCCGAGGTCTTCTTGCGACGTCCGCGGCCGCCCCGGCTGCGCTTGCGGCGCGGCTTGGCGGTCTCACCCTCGTCGTCGCCCTCGGCGCTGTCGGCGTCGTCGGCGTCGTCGCGGGCCGCAGCAGGTTCGGCCTCCGGCTCGTCCTCGTCGGCGCCACGGCGCCGGCGGGTGGTCGTCTTGGAACGAGTTCGCTTCGCGCGGCGGGGACGGGGCGTCTCCTCCTCCTCGCCGGCGTCGCTCGCCGTCTCGGCGCCTTCGGCGCGCACGTCGTCGTCGTTGTCGTTCGACTCGGAGTCCTCACCTTCGTCGCGTCCGCGGCGACGGCGTCCGCCGCGGGAACCGCGACTGCGCTTGCGACGGACGGGGCGCGCCTCGCCGTCGTCACCGGAGTCGGAACCGGCCACTTCGGCCGCCCGCTCCTCGCCGCCGGTCTCGGCCGGGGCATCCTCCGTCGTCCGGGCGGAGGCGCGTCGGCCTCCCCCACTTCGACGGCGGGATCCTCCGTCACCGCTTCCGGCGTCGCCGGCATCGGCGTCGTCGGCAGCACGCTCGGTCTTGGCCGCGCGCTTGGGGCGGCGGGCTGAGCTCGCCGGGGCGTCCTCATCGGCTGCTTGGCGCGGAGCGCGTCGCGAGCGGGAGGCGGCCTTCGGCTTGGCGTCGGAGGTGGAGTTGTCAGTGCTGGACCCGGAGGTCGAGTCGGAGCCCAGGAAGGCTCCGAAGCCCGGAGCCTTGGAAGGCTCCGAGGTGTTCGATTCTGTCATGTCAGTGAGCAGCGCCCCGTTCGGGGCGGTTCTCCGTGCGCTCGATAGCGCCGCTGCGACTTGGGCGAGGCCCGGCTCTGCGGCGCAACAAGGCGCGCGGAGCGAGCTCGGCTCGTGGCGAATCCACGCCAGGCGATCCTGGAGCGGCTCCGGACAGGGCAGCGCATCCCATGGAGGGTCGCGCGCGCTGGTCTCGGCAGCGGGGTGTCCATCGACCGAAGCACTCGGCTCCGGACGCAGGGATGATCTTGGTTGGAAAGGCGGGAGACTCCCGCGCGGAGCGGCCGGCGGCCGTCCTGTTCTTCGTGGCCTTCGGGCGCTCCGGTCGGAGCCCCCTAGGGGTCTGCGTCGGGCCAGCGGCCACGGCGCTCCACTATGGTGCCTATCGACCGGGGTGTATGAAACCCCAAGTGCGATTTCCGGCCGGGAAGCTCCGAATGCGGGGCCAAAACGCAGAAATCGGCCCCCCGAGCGCTCTGAGCGCTCGGGGGGCCGATTCGGACCTGCGTGGAGTCCTTCAGGCCTTGCGGCCCGGTGTGGATGGCTGGGACCCGTTCGGGCCAGCCCCAGGAACCTGGGCCTACTGGCCCTGGGCGTCCTCGGACGGGACATAGTCGTCCCGCAGCATCTCGAGCTCTTCCTTCATCTTCTCGCGACGACGACGGAGCTCGCTCTGGAGGATCGTCTCCTGGTCCTCGCGCGAGTGCACGATGGTCGGAGTCAGGAAGACCATCAGGCTGCGCTTCTGGATGTTGTGCTCCTTGTAGCGGAACAGCTCACCCAGCAGCGGGATGCGCCAGAGCCCGGGGACACGCGTCTCCGACTCGGTCTCGGAGTCCGTGGTCAGGCCACCGACAACGGCCGTCTGGCCAGACTCGAGCATCATGGTGGTGATGATCGTCGAGGAGCGCGTACGCGGCAGCGCGATCGAACCCTCGAGGCCGGAGGCGCCGAGCGTGAACACGTCGAAGCCGGGCGGCGCGAGCACCGAGTTGCCGGTGCCGGAGAGGCTGGTCTCCTTCGGGATGACCTCCATCATTATGCGCTCGGTGCCCGGGATGATGTTCGGGCGAATGAGCAGCTGGAAGCCGACCTCGACCGGCGAGTTGTCGGCCTCTTCGACGGAGAGCTGCAGACCGCCGGCCTGCCCCTGCTCGGTGCGGGCCTCGGCGTAGCGGATCGTCTCACCGACGAAGATCGTCGCGGGACGACCGTCGAGGGCGACGAGCTTCGGCGCCTGGATGACCTCGGACGAGCTGTCACGCTGCAGGAGGCGCAGCGTTGCGACGACCTGCGTGAAGTCGAAGGAGCCGTAGACCGTCTCCGGAACGAAGGTCGCGCCGGCGTTGAAGTTCGGGCCGCCCGTCGGATCACTGGTGTACCAGGGGCCGCTGCCGGTCTGGTTGGCAATGAACACGTCGTCCCATCCGCCAGCACCGGGGTTGAACGGGAAGGTGATCGGGATCGACCCGCCCCCCATCGTGACGACGGGACCCTGGTCGCCGTAGTCGACGCCGAGGTTCAGGAGGTCGCCGTTGGTCGTCGTCACGAACTTGACGTCGCAGAAGACCTGGAGCGGCTCCACGTCGAGCGTGGTCAAGATCTGGCTGATCTGTTCGTGCGACTGCTGGGTGTCTCGAACGATGACCACGTTCTGGTCTTCGATGTAGTCGAGCACACCGGCCGTCGAGAGCGCCTTGCTGAGAGCGCGCAGAACGGTGAAGTGTTCGAAGACGTCCTCGTCCGGGGTCTGGGCCTGGCCCATCACGAACTCGGAGTTGATCACCGGGACGTAGTCGCCTTTCGGGCGGATGAAGCGCAGCTGGTAGCTCCGCGTCACGAGCTGGTCCTGGAGGAGCAGCGGATCGACGACCCGCAGGACGCCACCTCGCTCCTCGACGACGGTATAGCCCCGCGTCTTGGCGACCACCTCGAGGGCGTCACGCCACGGCACCCCGTTGAAGCTCACCGACAGATTGCCGACGACCTCCGGCGCGATGACGATGTTGGCCCCGCTGACCTTTCCGATCGTGGAAATGATCTCGCGGATGTCGCTATCGGGGAATTGGAAGGTGACGACCGGCGGCTTGGTCACGAGCAACACGCCGTTACGGCGCTCTTCGACGACGCAGCCAGCTTTCTCGGCGACGATGTCCAGCGCGATACGCCAGTGCACGTCTGAGAGCTGAATGCTGCGGATGACAGAGGTCGAGATGACCTCCGTGTCCGTGTCGATGATCTCGATGTTGGCGCCGGAACGATCGCGCAGGTACTGCACGACGTCCTCGAGCGTCCGCTCGGCCAGGTTCAACGAGACCCTTGCCTCGCGGTTGGCGACCTGCGCCTGGACGACGGCAGGCAGCACCGGGCTGAGGAGGGCGAGGGTGTACAGGAGGAATCTTCTCATCTGTCTAGCTAGGTCCACGCAGGAGGTTCGGGGCGGTCTCGGGCTTAGAAGCGCCGAGCGAGGACAACGCCCCGATAGATGAATTCGATCTCGTTGGTGTGAATCTCGTTGATCAGTAGCTCGTTGCCGAGCATGTCGCCCACTTCGAGCGACTGTCCGTTGATGAGGGCCGCTGCCGGCGCCCCTTCCATGATCGCGACGCCGTGCACTGCGAGATCGATCTGCTCGAACTCACGCACGATGCGGGCGACCTGAGCCTTGTGGCGCAGCTTCTCCACGAAGGGCTTGCGCAGCGGGTCGGCCTCGATGAAGTCCAGCTGGTCGGAGACGACGCGGTAGGCGTCGAGCGCCAGCTCGTACTCTTCGAGATCGAAGTGCCGGTTCATGGCCTCGAGGACCTCGCGCAGCTTCTCCACCGAGGGGCCGGAGGGACCCGAGGTGTGGTTCAGCCCCTTGCGGAGCAGAGCCAGAGCGTCGGTGACCTCGAGCTGCATGCGGCGCTGCGAGGGCAGATAGGTGATCGCGCCCTCCGACTCGATGCGACGCACGTCTTCGTCGAGGCGCCCGAGGGCCTCCTCGAGGTCGGAGCGCGCCATCATCTCCTCGATGACGTTGCCGGAGGTCTTGACCGACTCGAAGATCCGCTGGACCTCCTCCATCTGGTCGACGAGCCCCTGGACGATCTCCATCTGTTCGGGCACGGAGAGGACGCTGCCGCCCTCCACCGGGACCCGCGGGTCCACGAACGGGTCACGACGGCCGCGGGTGCCGCGGTAGGCGTAGTTGGCGAACGCGAGTCCTTGGCGCCGGCGATTGATCTCGCCGAGCATCAGGTCCTTCTTGCGGTCGTAGCCTTCGATCTTGACCGAGTCCTGATCCTTGCTGGGCTCGTAGACGAAGGTCTGGATGTCGATGTTGACCTTGTGGGCAGCGAAGCCCGTCTCCTCGACCGACTCGCGGCGCGCAGCGGAGACCTTGAAGAGCGGCACGCGCATGAAGCGCTTGTGGTTCTCGACGAGGTGGAAGAAGTCGAGCAGCTGGAACGCGTCGGCTTCGAGGGTGAACGCATAGGTCACCTCGTCGAACGCGTTGTTGTCAGCCTTACCGCGCTGGTCGGCGGCCTTCTTCTTCAGCCCGCGAACGCGAACACCGGACTCTTCAGAGAAGGTCTGGATCGTCCGCGCCCAGTTGTTCATGTCCTCGTTGTCCGGAAGGATGTTCCGGATCACCTGAGACATCTCACGCTGGACGATGACCTCACGCTCGAGGGAGGTGGTCCCTTCGATCAAGGTGCGATCCTGAACCACCTTCGCTCGCAGCGTCTCCGCCTCCGAGCGCTTCTGGGCAATCCCGTCCATCTCGAAGTAGATCAAGACAGCGAGTCCAAGTGCAGCGACCCCGCCGCCTCCGAGGAGGCCGAGCCAGATTTTCTTGTCCTTGTTCACTTGCCCGCTCCTTTGTCCTTCAGGGTCACGTTGAGCGGGAACGCCCAAACGACCGGCGGCATGAGCTCTTCGTCCTTCTGGGCCTCAGAGCCTTCCGGCGGCGCCGGTCGGTTGAAGTCCTGGATGAACGGCGAGTCTTCGAGGTCGTCGAGGAAGTTCGCGACGTGGCCGAAGTTGTCCGAACCGGAGTGGCCGCTCGCCGAGAGTCCGCCCGTGGCCGTACGGCTACGAGGGTCGTCCTGGGTGACGGTCAGGGTGTCGAACCACACGAGGTGGCGCGCGCCGTTGTCGCCGCGGTTGACCACGTCGACGAACTCGTCGATCTTCTGCGTCCACGAGATCCGGCTGTTGTTGATGGTCGCCAGAGTCTCTTCACGCTTCTTGTGACGCGTGCTCTCGGTCTTGAGAGCGTTGTGGTACGTCACCTGCGGAGCGAGACCCTCGTTCTCGGTCGCGAGGACCGCGAGCTCGCTGTCCACGCCGGCAGAGACGCCGAACGCGAGCCAACCGAGCCAGGCCACGAGCGTGGCGTTGACAGTGACGACGCTCGACACCCCAAGCATCAGCTTGAGCGGAGTACGCGCCTTCTTGCGGTACTCCTCGGGGAGTAGGTTGATGCGAATCATGCTACGCGCACTCTCGATGCGAGCCCGACAGCCACGACAAGCGTGGGAGCCCAGGCTTCGAGTTCCTCGACGTCCACTCGATTGGCATCGATGCGGAGGCCTTCGAGGGGGTTCCAGGTCCGCGCACGTCGCGCGGTCGCTTGTTCGATGTATCCGGCAACGCCGGGGGCAAGCACGCCCCCACCCGAGAGGAGGATCTCCTCCACCGAGATGCCTGCGTGGTGCTCGACGTAGTCGAGCGACAGCGAGATCTCACTGACCAGGTCCTCGAGGACCGGCGCAATGGCGCTGTTGACCTCAGCCTCCTGGCTCTCGCTGGCGCGCTTGATCGCCTCGGCCTCGAAGGTCTCGACCGAGAGGCGTCGAGCGACGGCCTGGGTCATGTCTCCGCCGCCGATGTTGATCTCGCGACCGAAGCAGGTCTCGCCGCCGTAGATCACGTTGATCGAGGTGCGCACCGCGCCGACGTCGACGAGCGCGATGCCGCGCTTCTGGTCCTCGAGTTCGCCGGGGATCACTCCGCAGAGCTCCCAAGCGTTCGCGAGTGCGAACAGGTCGATGTCGATCGCGGCGTGCTGGAAGCCCTTCTCCTGAATGAGGCTGGCTTGCTGCTCGAGCGTGTCGTTCTTGCAGGCGGCGAGCAGGACCGTCATCTGATCCTCCTCCCCATCCTCACCGACGGTGCTCGCCGCGCCGTGGAGCGACTGGCAGTCCAGCTGGACCTCGTCGAGCTCGAACGGCAGGTACTTGTCCGTCTCGAACCGGATGGCCTGCTTCAGCTCGTTGTCCGACATCTTCATCATCGGCACGTAGCGCACGACGACGGATTGACCGGCCACTGAGGTGACGACCCGCTTGGAACGGAATCGACCTTCCCGGAAGCAGGCGTCGATCGCCTCGGAATGCGTCCCGCCGGGGGGGATCTCGATCCGGGAGAATCCCGTGATCACCGGCTCGGGGCCTTCCAGGGAGATCTCGACGGCTTTGACGACGGAGTTGCCGAGGTCAAGGCCTACGATGCTCTTCGATCTTCGAAACACGGTACTAATCCGCCTCCAGGCTGGGTCTCGAGGCCTGGCCCGCACCGGAATCGGCACGGGAAAGGACCCTCGCTCGGAGCAACCCTTCGGGCGCTGGGCACGGAAGGGTTTAGGGCGAACTCCGAATTCGCCGGGACGGAGACCGAGACCGAACGGCCTAAATCGACGGATCCCCCGTGATTCCGGGCGATCTGCTCAGTTGGCGCCGTCGAAGCCGCTGGCGACGAGTGTCGCCAGGGCCAACACCAACGCCTCGGCGTCGGGGCCGTCGGCACAGAGCTCGAGCTCCGATCCGCAGGTCGCCCCCAGGGCGATCACCTCGAGGATCGAGCGGCCGTTGACCTCCCGACCCGCGCAGCGGATGCGCAGCGTGCTCTCGTGCTCGAGCGCAACGGCGACCATTGCCCCCGAAGGGCGCGCGTGCAACCCCTCGGGGTTCACGATCTTCACGGTGCGCTCGATCACCTCGATGACCCGGGTCGGCGGTACGTGGACGAACGAGCGCGCGCAGGCGAGCTCAGACCGCCGACATCTCCTTCAGGAGGTCGACGAGTTCTTTCTTCGTCTTCGTCGCCCGGGCGAAGCGCCGGAAGTCGGCCTCGCGGGCGATGCGCGCGATCCACGTCATCATCTCGATGTGCAGGTCGGGGTCGTGCAGCTCACCCGCCCGCTCAGGGCGCAGGACACAAAAGACGAGGTGCGCAGGCTCCCCATCGACCGCGCTCCACTCGACGCCGTCCTGGTGCACCGAGAGGGTGCAGACGACCTGGTCGATGCCAGCGACCTTGACGTGCGGGATCGCCACCCCCATGCCGACTCCGGTCGAGGCCAGCTCTTCACGCTCCAACAGGGTGCGCAGCGCCGACTCGCGCAGGTCCTCCGCGAGGAGGTCCGCCTTGACCATGTTGTCGACGAGCTCGGCCAAGACGCCTTCCTTTGCGGCGGCCTTCAGGTTGACGCTGCAACTCTTGGGCTTGAATTGCTTCCAGAAGCTCATGACAGGGCGGATCGCGTGGGGATGGGGAGACGGTCGAGGATCGATGAAGGCGGCGTGAGGGTCGCGCGAACGACCCCGAACCGAGCCTGTTCATCGGCGTTGGAGCCTACCAAAGCTGGCGAGCCGGCGACGCCCCCTTCTCGGGGAGCCCGGCGGCCCGGGTCGCGCGCCCCCTCCCCGAACCAAGACCGGCGCGGCGCGCGGCCCCCCTTGGGCCACGCGCCGCGCCGTTCGGCTCGGGGGCCGTCGAGGCCCCCACGATCGACCTCAGGCGTCGAGGTGGCGACTCGAGCGTCGACGCTCGCGGGTCTGCAGCTCGCGCGAGCGCTTGAGTTTGCGCGCCATCCTCTCCAGCGCCTCGTCGAGAGCGCCGCGGACCCCATCGGCTCGGGCGTCCGCCACGAGCACGGGGCCGTGGGGCACGGTGGCGATGATCTCCACCCGGTGCGCGCCCGCTTGCCTCTCGAGGCGGGCCTTCATCGAGACGACGCCCGAGCAGAAGCGAACGAGTCCGTTCATCTTCTCCTCGACCAGGAGTCGCATGCCGCTGGGGTAGTCGTGGTGGTGGATCGAAACTTCGGTGTTCATGCAGACCTCCATCTTGAGATGCATTGACCCGGATCGCTCCTTGGCTCGCCCTGCGCGCGGGATCCCGGACTCCTCGTCGCGATCCCTCGCGGCTCGGGGCCAGGGAGCGCGGAGAGCTTCGCAAAGCTCGATCCGTCGAGGAGTCCCTCCCGCGGCGAAGCGCGGGGTCGCATCGAAGAGGCATCGGGTGCTCGCGACCATAGGGACCTGAACTGGAGCCTGGACCCGATCGATCGGCCGGTCAAGGGTCTTCGGCCGCGGCCGTCGCTCCCCCCGCTCCACGCCCCTGCGATCGCGTCCACTCCCCCCGCACCCTTCGGCCCGACCCCGTGCCCCAATTGAGCGTTCCTAGGAATCCAGAAGGCGCCGCCGCTAGAGCTGGAACACCCCAGGGCTCCCCTTCGGCCCCGGGTCGGGCCCTGCGAAGGTGGGCTCGGCGTAGCGCACTCGCAGCAGGTAGAGCCCGGCGGGCGGCGCGGTCGGCCCCGCCGCTCCGCGGTCGCCGCTCTCCAGGACGTCGCGGATGCAGGACGTCGCGAGGCGTCCGCGACCGATGTCGAACAGGGTCCCGGCGATGGCCCGGACCATGTTGTAGAGGAAGCCATCGGCCTCGATCACGAACGCGAGGCGCTCGCGGCGCGCGAGCCAGCGGAGCCCGCGAATGGTCCGGATGGTCGTCGTGGGCTTCGATCCCGTGCTGCACAGGCCCCGGAAGTCGTGCGTCCCGAGCAGGTCGCGCGCGGCGCTCCGCATCGCGTCGAAGTCGAGCGCCGAGCGCTCCCAGGTCGTGTACTGCGAGCCGAACGCCGGCTTGAAACGCGTCGTCGTCGCCACGTAGACGTAGCGCTTGCCGATGGCGGAGAAGCGCGCGTGGAAGGCGTCGGCGCAGGTCTCGAGGCGGCGCACGACGACGCTCTCGGGGAGGTGCGCGTTCAGTCCGTGGCGCAGGCGGTCGTCCGTGAGGGCGGTCTGGACGTGCACGTTGGCGACCTGGCGCAGGGCATGCACCCCGGTGTCGGTCCGCCCGGAGCCTTGAACGCTGACGCGCTCGCCGATCAGGCAGGCGAAGGCGTCCTCGAGCGACTCCTGGACGGACACGAAGCCGTCCTGGCGCTGCCAGCCGTAGAAGCGGGAGCCGTCGTAGGCGATCTGCAGGCGGACGTTGCGCATGGGGCGCGAGTGTAGGCGGGGCGTCGCGGCGGCCCAATGCGCTCCAGGGACTCCTCTGGACTTCCGAGAGGCCGGTTCGAAGCGCTGGCGCTCGCCATTCCCGGCCCCGGGGCCGCCGAATGCACGTCCCTGGCCGACCGCCGCGGGCCCCCCATCGGTCTCGGACTTCGGCCCCTCAAGTTTTCCAGGAAAACGGCCAGGAGAAAGGGCAGGCCCCCTACCCTGATGGCATGCGAGCCAGGGGGCTCGCAGGTCCACTCTCCACTCAGCATCACGAGACTCATGTTCCGATCGACTCTCCTCGGCCTCGGCGCGGCCACGCTCGCCGGCGGCCTCGCCCACGCCCAGTCCTTCAACTACCCCGACTTCACGAGCACCGCCGGTCTCAGCACCGTCGGCCTCGCGGCGCAGTCCGGCACGATCCTGCGCATTCAGGACAACGTCGCCCCCGCCAACGGCGGCGACAACCGCGGCGCGCTGTGGTACGCGACGGCGGTCAACGTCGTAGGCGGCTTCGACACCACGTTCGTCTACAGCATGAACACCCCGTCCACGACGGGCGGCAGCGACGGCCTCGCGTTCGTGATCCAGAACGACCTGGTCGCGTCGAGCGCCCCGATCGTGAACGGTTCGCCGGACGGAATCGGCAACATGGCCATCGGACGCCACGCCTCCGCGGCCGGCTTCGGCGCGTTCCTCAACCCGGTCGCCGGGGACTCCGTCGACAACTCGCTGGCGATCCACCTGGACACGTACAACAACGCGAGTCCGTGGGGCGACCTCAACAGCAACCACATCAGCGTCCACACCGGCGGCACCGCGGACAACAGCCAGGACGAGTCGTTCTCGATCGGGCGCACCGGGTTCCTCACCACGGACCTGAACGACGGCGCCAACCACACCGTGCGCGTCCTCTACGTCCCCGGCACCCTGGAGGTCTACGTGGACGGCGCGCTCGAGCTGACCGTCGCCTACGACTTCAACACGGGCGGAACCTACACCGACAGCGCCGCCGCCATTGGCGGTCTGAACCTCGTCAGCGGCACTTCCGCCTTCGTCGGCTTCACCTCGGGCGCGGGCTCCGCGCGTGAGAACCGGGACATCGTCTCCTGGTCCTTCGTGTCGAGTTCGGTCAACACCGGCGCCGCCTACTGCTTCGGCGACGGCACCGGCGCGGCCTGCCCCTGCGCGGCCTTCGGCGCCCCCGGCGCGGGCTGCATGTCGACGAGCGGCACGGGCGCGACGCTCGTCGCCTCGGGCAACGCCGACGTCGCCAACGACAGCTGGCAGCTCGACGTCTCCGGCGCTCCGGCGAACAAGCCCGGCTTGTTCTTCCAGGGCACGAACCGCCTCAGCAACGTCACTGCAGGTGACGGCATCCTCTGCTCGAACTCGAGCCTGCGCTACGCCGTGAACTCCACGGACGCGAACGGCAACGTCACCCAGACGGGCTTCGGCGCGAACGCCATGGCCGGCCAGACGCTGAACTACCAGTACTGGTTCCGCGACACGGGCAACCCGTGCAACGCCGGCGGCTTCAACTTCTCGAACGGCTGGGCCACGACCTGGCAGTAGGGCCCGTCCCCCCTACCGCTCCACGATCGGGCGGCGTCGCAGAGAGCTGCGACGCCGCCCGTCTGCGTTTCGGGCGCCCGCGCCCTGCTCTCCGCCATGCGAACCGCGCGTCAGGAGCGGCTCTGGCGCACGCGAGAGCCCTCCGCAGCGCACCGGAGGCACGACTGGCAGCATCGGCCGCCCGCAGCGCTCAAACGTAGCGACGGCGCTTGTACGAGCTCGGGATCCCGAGCTGCCGCCGGTACTTCGCGACCGTCCGCCGCGCGACCTCGTGGCCGCGGCGCGCGAGCTCCTCGGCGACCGCGTCGTCGGAGAGCGGGTCGCTCGGATCCTCGGCGTCGAAGATCGCCTGGACGATCGCCTGCAGGTCGTCGCGGGCCGGCGCCTCGCCGTCACCCGTCGCCTTCTGGAAGAAGTGCTTGAGAGGCAGAATGCCCCAGGGGCACTGGACGTGCTTGCCGCTGACCGTGCGGCTGATCGTGCTGACGTGCAGCTCGAGCTCGGCCGCGAGCTCCGTCATCGAGAGCGGGCGCAGGTGGCCGGGGCCATGTTCGAGGAAGGCCCGCTGGCGCTCACAGACGACGCTGGCGAGGCGCAGCAGGGTGGCGCCGCGCTGCTCGACCGCGTCGACGATCCAGCGGGCGCGCTCGACCTTGTCGCGGGCCCAGACGCGCACGTCCTTCGGCAGCTCGCGCCCGCGCGAGAGCTCGGCGACCTCGGGGTCGATGGAGACGGTCGGGAGGGAGCCGCGAGCGAGGCGAACATCGAAACCGCCGCCCTCAGCAGGCTCGACGACGATGTCGGGGCGCAAGGCGAACGACTCCTCGTTCGAGGCTCGCAGTCCGGGACGGGGGTCCAGGTGGCGCAGGCGCCCCAGGAGCTCCCCCAGCTCGTCGAGCTCGATGCCAAGGCCGCGGGCCACGGCGGGCAGGCGGTTCTTCGCGACGTCGTCGAGGAACTCCTCCAGCAGCCGACAGAGCGCGCCGTAGTCCTCGGCGTCCTCGTCCAGCTGCAGGAGCAACGATTCGATCATGTCGCGGCCGCCGACGCCGCGCGGCTCGAGGCCCTGCAGCGCGGCGATGGCGCAGCCCAGCTCCGCCGCGTCGGGGCGCAGGCCCGACTGCGTGGCGAGCTGCAGGAGCTCGTCGTCACTCGGGGAGAGGTAGCCGTTGTCGTCGAGGCAGCCGACGAGGAAGTCGAGCCAGGCGCGACGCTCCTCGTCGAGCTCGAGCAGGGCCAGCTGCTCGGCGAGCTCCTCCTCGAGCCCGCTGGAGCGGTCGGGGTGATTGCGCAGCATCTCGTCGTGGCGCTCGGTGGCGTCGCTCGAGCCGCGCGGCGAAGCGCTGCGCTCGGCGCTCGTCCATTCCCTGCCCTCGCCCTCGACGGCGGCGGCCGGAGCCTCGACCCGCAGGGCCTCGTTCTCCTCCGCGGCGCGCTGCAGCCAGGCCTCGAGGTCCTGGGCCGGGACCTGAAGGACCTCGATGGACTGCAGCAGCTTCGGCTGGAGGAGGAGCTGCTGCTCGGCGCGGGCGGCGAGGCCCTGATGCATGCGGTGGTCGGACATGGGGGGTGTCCCCCGCTATCGACCCGCCCCGGCCCGCGGTTGAGCGCCCAGCTCCGGCCAGGGGCCCCCGGTGGCTCAGGCCTGGGAGCCGCGCCGGCGTCCGATCGCTCGGCGACCCTCCAGAGCATCCTCCAGGATGCCCCGATGGAGGTATTCGAGGGCGCTGCCAGCGGGCAGCCCCCGAGCGAGGCGGGTCACGACCGGCGTCGCATCACCCAGGCCGCGCTCGAGCGCCTCGAGTACGGCGAGGCCCGTGGCCTCCCCCTCGGCGTCCGGGTCGGTCGCGAGGATCACCTCCTCGACGCCGCCGGCCCGCACCCGCTCGACCAGCCGGTCGAGCGCGAGGTGCCCGAGCTCGGTGCCCTCGGCGGGATTCAGGGCGCCCATCAGCACGTGGTAGCGACCCGCATAGCAGCCCGCACGCTCCATCGCCTCGACGTGCCGCGGCTCCTCGACGACGGCCACGAGGTGGTCGTCGCGCTCGGGGTCGGCGCAGATCCGGCAGACCTCCTGCTCGCTGATGTTGGCGCAGACGGAGCAGCGCCGCGTGTCGCGGGCGGCGCGCTCGATCGCGGGCGCGAGCGCGCGCGCCTCCGGGTCGCGCAGGACGTGGAACGCGAGGCGCTCCGCCGTCACGCGCCCGACGCCGGGGAAGCGCTCGAACGCGGCGATCAGCGCCTCGAGGGGGTCCGGGTAGGCCAACGCTTCGCCGAACGGCGCTAGAAGATGCCGGGCAGGTTGAGCCCGCCCGTCACGGCGCCGAGCTTCTCTTTTCGCACGCGCAGCGCCTGGCCGATGCCGTCGCGCAATGCGGCGAGTACGAGGTCCTCGATCATCGCGCGGTCCCCGGAAGAGATCACGTTGTCGTCGATGGCCAGTGCCTTCACCTCGCCCTCGCCGTTGACCTCGACCTTGACCGTCCCGCCGCCGCCGGTGCCGACGACGATCTCCGTCTTCAGCTCCTCGCGCACGCGGTCGAGGTTGCGCTGCATCTCCTGGGCCTGCTTGAGCAGGTTGCCCATGTCTCCGAAGGATCCGCTCATGTGTCGTCTCTGGCCGGGTCGGGTTGGGGGTCGTGGTGCAGCGTGGGACTCAGTCCTCGAGGCGACCCTCGAAGAGATCCACGACCTGCTGGGTGAACGGGTCCTCGGTGCCGGAACGGAGCTGCGAGCCGTCTTCGAGGCGCACCTCGATCGGCGTCGCCATCAGCTCGGAGAAGAGCCGCGAGCAGAGCTTCTGGTTGCGGGCGTCCTGGACCAACGGTCGGTCCGCCTGGCGCAGGTGATCGAAGCGGATCACGGCGCGGCCACTGGCGAGCTCGACGAGGCGTCCCTGGCCACCGATCACGGAGGCGAGAGCCGGCGCCTTCGCCTGCAGCTCCTCGAGGAAGCGCCCCCAGGCCTCGCTGTTGCTCGAGCGCACGGCCCCTTCGAAGGCGGGGCGTGAGCGGGCCGGCGGCGGAGCCGGTTCGTCGCGCCGCGGACGCCGGGGCTCGGCGGAGGGACGCGCTTCGGGCGCGGGCCGCGGCGCGGCCTGGGAGGTCGGCGCGGGCTGGGACGTCGGTGCGGGCTGAGGGGTCGGGGCGACCTGCGGCGCCGGCGCAGGCGCGGGGCGAGCCGCGCGCGACTCGGCGGGAGCGGCCTGGGGTACGAGCGTGTCTCCGGCGGGCCGCGGCGCCGGCGCTCCGTTCGCGAGGCGAGCCTCGAGGGCCAGCAGGCGCTGGGCCAGCTCGGCGAGAGGAACCGTGACCTCCGGACGCGCGAGGCGCAGTAGCGCGAGCTCGAGCGAGAGCCGCGCCTGTCCCGGCAGCAGCCGAATCTGGTCGCGGGCGTGCAGCAGCTCCTCGAGCATCAGCTCGACGCGCGCGGGCCCGAGATCGGTGGCGAGCTTCGCCATCGCGGCGCGCGCCTCCTTCGGAGCGTCGCTGAGCGGATTGTCCTGACCGCAGTGCGCGCAGAGCAAGCAGCCCCGCAGGTACTCGAGCAAGGCGTCGACGAACTCGCTCTCACCGCCGGTGCCAGCGCCCAGCTCGTCGAACAGCGCGGGGCGATCGCCGGTCACCACGGCGCGGACGAGGCGCTCGATGCCCTCGCGGTCGACGCCCGCGGAGAGGCGGCCGGTGTCCTCGAGGGTCGGCGCGTCCCCCACCAAGGCGAGCAGCTGGTCCGCGAGCGAGAGCGCGTCTCGCATGCCGCCGCGGGCGCGGCGCGCGATCGCGGCGCTCACGCCAGCCTCCGCCTGCACCCCCTCGAGCCTGAAGACCTCGTCGAGCCGAGACTCGATCGCCTGCTCGGAGAGCGAGGAGAGCTTGAGCACCTGGCAGCGCGAGAGGATCGTGTCGGGGAGCTTGTGCGGCTCGGTCGTCGCGAAGAGGAACTTCACGTGGGCCGGCGGCTCCTCGAGCGTCTTCAAGAGCGCGTTGAAGGCCGCCTTCGAGAGCATGTGCACCTCGTCGATGATGTACACCTTGTAGCGCGCACGCATCGGCGCGTAGGCCGCCTGATCGCGCAGCTCGCGTACGTTCTCGACGCCCGTGTGCGAAGCGGCGTCGATCTCGACCAGGTCGGTCTCGTTCCCGGCTTCGGCCGCCACGCAACGCGCGCAGACCCCACACGGCTCGGGAATCGGCCCCTTCTCGCAGTTGAGGGCCTTCGCGAACAGTCGCGCGGTCGTGGTCTTCCCCGTCCCGCGCGGACCGCAGAGCAGGTAGGCGTGCGCCACACGCCCCTCCTCGATCGCCCCCTGCAGCGTCTTGGTGACCACATCTTGACCCGTCACCTCGGTGAAGGCCTTGGGGCGGTACTTGCGCGCGAGGACGAGATACGACATGAGTCCGAGTCTAGCGCGCCCGAGGAACCGTGGCGACCGCAGAGGCCCCCGCCCACGCAACGAGCCCGCCAATGGGTCCGGGCACCCCGCGCCTGAATCGTTGTCCTTAGGGCTGCTCCGTTCCCGGCCTGACCCGGTTCGAACCCGATCCATCGCAGGGGACCGAACCCACTGCCGGGCTCGCCTCCACCACCACCACCA
>Ga0316204_10002295_pt1 | contig 44226 bp, 42 predicted proteins | sample 6monrhotite_MG_2_FD_205661 | JGI IMG/M metagenome (GOLD analysis project Ga0316204, IMG submission 205661) | Microbial mat bacterial communities from mineral coupon in-situ incubated in ocean water Damariscotta River, Maine, United States -... | ecosystem: Environmental > Aquatic > Marine >... | reverse complement strand
GAAAACTTAGCCCTTATTCCAGGCACCGTTGGGGCGGCCCCTGTACAAAATATAGGGGCCTACGGTGCGGAAGCTCAAGACACCATTACCCGAGTACAAACCTTAAACATCTACGATGGGCAACGCACTGAATTTAGAAATTCAGAATGTGACTTTGGCTATCGAACCAGTATCTTTAAACAGGAATATATAAATAAGTTACTCGTTCATAGAGTGACCTTTAGATTACGAAAGCGTCATGAAGGAAAACCTAATCTAGTGTTTGAACCACTTAGAATTGCCCTGCAAGGCTATAATAAAGCGGACTTAAACCCGCAAATGATTTATGACACGGTTATTAAAATTCGTGAACATAAACTGCCTAATCAAAATATTCAGGGTAATGCGGGAAGCTTCTTTAAAAACCCAGTCATCGACGCAGAGTACTTTACCGATCTTCTCGCAAAATACCCCGACATTCCAAACCATAAAATGCTCGACGGAAGCTACAAAATCCCCGCCGCGTGGCTCATTGAACAAACCGACAGGAAAGGATTCATCCACGGCCGAGCTGGCGTTTCAAGCAAGCACGCCCTATTTTTAGTCAATTTAGGCGGCGCAAAAGGTCACGAAATAGTAGAGCTTTCGCACATGATCCAAGAAGACGTTAACCATAAATTTGGTATTCATTTAGAGCCAGAAGTGATTATTCTATAAAAACTATTTTATAAAAGCCTTACCCCCTTTTCGCAACCCAACGCGAAAAGGTTTATTTAGCCCTTTTACCCACTGAATTCTTCAAACCATCCGATGCCATTGCGGCCAATTCCTCAGCTTCAGTCGATACCGATTCAATATGTAACGTTCTTGTTGGGAAGGCTATTTCTGCGCCGTGCCCTTCTATAATTTCACTCACCTTCAGCAAGATATCCTCTTTAATCTGATGAAACAAAACCCACTGGGTGGTTTTGGTGAAAGTATAGATAAAGAAATCAATTGACGATGGACCAAACTGTAACATGTTTACAATCATGGTTTGATCGGTATCAATCTCAGGGTGACTGGCTAGCATGGTTTTAACGTCAGACGTAATCTGGCGCATTTTATGCACGTCTGCATAACGCACCCCAATCGTCTCTTTAATTCGGCGATTGCTCATTCTAGATGGGTTCTCTATCGCAATATTAGCAAAGATTCCATTCGGGACATACAGCGGTCGCTTATCAAAGGTTCTAACAGTCGTCATACGCCACCCAATATGCTCAACCGTGCCTTCTATTTGACGATCAGGAGATCGAATCCACTCGCCGACAGTAAAGGGCTTATCCATATAGAGCATTAAGCCACCGAACACATTACCCAAAAGATCTTTAGCGGCAAAACCAATGGCAATCCCCCCAACGCCACCAAAAGCTAACAGTCCTGTTAAACTGACACCAAATGCATTTAAGAAGAACAGTCCCGTTAAAATAAACGCAAAGAGTTTAATTATTTTAGCCAGCGCCTCTACAGTCACCTCATCCAAGCGGTCATCTTCTACTGCAAATTCTTTAAGATGTAGTTCAAGACGCTGAACCAAGCGAATCACAAACCAACCAACCGACAGGGTTAAAATCGTCTCTTTAAAGGCATTGATATAATCTACCAATTCGATATAGACGCCTAACTGCAATATCAGCGTCGTTAAGGCTAACACTGTTCCCGTGACCCAAATAAAGAACGAAGCAGGCGCTCTGGCTGCATCCACAAAGCTGTCCAACCAAACCTTACCTCGTCGCTCTAACTGCAAATGCAACGTCTTCAGAATACGACGCTGAATCATATCGGCAATGGCCGTTACCGATAAAATTGAAATCACCAATAATAGCCAAACCTGACCACCGAACAGCGCCACTAGACTGGCCCAAGCTTCAACAAAAAACGACATTAAATTAACTCCTGCTGGTCATTGATTTGATTCAAATTATTTACTACACTCACTGCCGCTTGCCAAAGTGGATCAAACTTTAACTTCTGGTATTCAAACTTACCGTGCCCATGTAAACGAATTAAACGCGCATGCGACAACGTATCGCCATGCCAATTTATTTTAGATAATACTTCGTCCGCCGCCATTGCATCATTACAGACCAACACTAAATCGCAGCCAGCTTGTAACGCCTTTAAGACTCTCTCCGGAGCCGATCCATAAGCCTTAGCGGCTTTCATGCTCATATCATCGCTGATAATGGCCCCTTCAAAATGACACTGATGACGTAATACGGATTTTAGCCAAAACTCAGAAAATCCCGCTGGCAGACTATCCATTCTTGGATAAATAACATGAGCAGGCATTACCGCATCTAACCCATTCTCAATTAAACGTAAAAAAGGCTGCATATCATGCTGCTGAATGTCGGCAAAACCTCGGTTATCAACGGCCACTTCAAGATGAGTATCCGCCTCAATATACCCGTGCCCTGGAAAATGCTTTGCAACGGAGGCCATGCCCGCTTTTCTCATGCCTAGCATGAGGTGAAAAGATAAGTTACCTACCGCAACAGGGTTGCCATGAAACGAACGGTCACCAATGACCTTACTTCCCCCATAGTCTAAATCGACAACGGGCGCAAAACTAAAGTCAACACCAACCGATAACAACTCGGCCGCTAATAACCATCCCATTTTTTCAGCCACTTGATAACTGTGCTTTTCATCCTGATCATACAACTCTCCTAAGACGCGCATAGGTGGTATATGAGTAAACCCTTCTCTAAAACGTTGAACGCGCCCCCCTTCATGATCCACACCAATCAATAAACGAGGGTGACGTAAATCATGAATGGCTTTCGTTAAACGTTGAATCTGCTCAACTGATTCAAAGTTACGACGGAATAAAATCACACCCGCGACTAAAGGATCCATCAAACGGTCAATTTCAAAAGACTGTAAACGCGTGCCCTCAATGTCTACCATCACCGAGCCCAAAGACATCGCTTTACCTTCTACTTTTTTCATCTGCATTCCTTAATTACGTCTTAAGACCATCTAAATTCAATGGAGACTATTTTCAATTTATTTCGTCATTATGTCGATTAAAAACCGTCAAATCATGTTTTTTTTTACTCAAACGGCCTGAATTAATATTAACCATGCAATATTAATCAAACTGTCATACAAAGTACTTAGTTTTAAGGTCTAATACCTCTCTTATAAATTTAAGATGACTATTTATAAGCGATGAATCTTCAGATAGGAAAATTAATATGCCAAAACTCATTGGAATTGCCACTCACGCCTTTTCTAAAGGCCCAATAACACAACATCAAAGCATTGATGTCAACCTAGAAAGTGGCTTAGCCAACGATTACCAAGGTCAGAAAAAGCCTCATGCGCAAGTTTCGATACTTTCTGAAAAAATGTGGTTAAAAGCCTGTGAAGAAGTGAACACTCATCTCGATTGGATCGAAAGACGCGCCAATCTTTTAGTCGACGACATGGATTTCAGCTCCGCACTCATAGGGCAACAAATTCAAGTGGGCTCAATTTTATTAGAAGTCACGGCTGAAACCGACCCTTGTGCGCGTATGGATGAGTTGCAACTGGGGTTAAAAAAAGCCTTAACCCCTGATTGGCGTGGTGGTGTTCGCTGTAAAGTATTACGTGCGGGTACCATTCAGTTAAAGGATAAAGTTCACCTTTTAAAACGCGTATAAAGAAGCCCTGAACAACCTCAGTTAAAAGCCCACTCTTTTTTTGCTCGTTTACAACCTATGAGCGTGACTGTCTTGATTTCACATCTAAATAATCACGCCACTGATCACCAATTAAATTAACCGCCAACACCACCAACATCAATGCGATTCCGGGTGCTAACACCAGATGCGGTGCCACCAATAAATAGCGCGTGCCTTCTTTAATCATACTGCCCCAAGAAGCATCGGGTGGCTGCACGCCTAAGCCTAAGAATGACAGCCCTGCTTCAGAGATGACCGCGCCCGCAATACCAAAGGTGGCCTCAACCCCTAATGGCGCTAAAATCAACGGGAGAACATGACGCCAAAGCATTAAGGGTGTAGCCACACCTAATGAACGTGCGGCTAAAATATGCTCTCTATGACGTAAACTCAAGGTTTGTGCGCGAGCCAGTCGAGCATAACCCACCCAACCCACAACGACCAAAGCAAACACCACGTTTTCAATTCCCGGCCCTAAAATCGCCGCTAATGCGATGGCCAACAACAAACCTGGAAACGCCAAAAAGACATCAATGATTTTCGTAATCACGCGATCGGTTAACCCGCCCATATAACCACTGTAAATTCCAATGGTCGTGCCAATGATCGCTGAAAAAAACACCACGCCGACCGCAACAAACAGGGAGGTTTGTGCACCCAATATGAGGCGCTCTAAGACGGGTCGTCCTAATTCATCCGAACCTAAAGCCGACTGACTATTGGGCGTGGCTAAAAACTGTGATAACACCACTTCATTGGCGCTGTCATCAATCACAAAGCCCAGCAGGGCCATCAGTAACCAAACAACCACAATACTGTAACTAAAATATTTCAGTAGCATCAGCTGGCCACCCTAATTCTAGGGTCTAACCAAGCGTAGGCCAGTTCTGTTAAACCATTAATCGTAATATAGGCCACACTGATCACCAAAATACAGCCCTGCACCACAGGGTAATCTCGTCGCTGAATAGATTCGACCAATAACTGACCTAACCCTGGCCAGTCAAAGACCACTTCAGTAATCACCGCGCCCCCTAATAAGGTACCCAGCTGCAACCCTAAAATCGTCACCACTGGCAACAACGCATTTAATAACGCATGTTTGCCATACACCAAACGAGACGGTAACCCTTTTGCTTGTGCGGTACGTATATAATCCTCGTGCAAGACTTCTAATAAAGACGCACGTAGCATTCGCGCCAAAATGGCCGCCAAAGCCGTACCTAATGTAATAGCAGGTAACACCCATGAAAAAGGCTGTTCAGCGCCACTCACGGGCAACCAAGCCAGCCCTAATGAAAAAAACAGGATTAACATGGGCCCTAACCAAAAGTTAGGAATCGAAACCCCAATTAAAGATACGGTCATAGAGAGATGATCTGGCCACTTCCCAGCTCTTAAAGCCGCCCACAACCCTAACGGAAAGGCAATTAAAGCGGCTACCAATAAAGCCATCACCGCTAACTGCAATGTCATGGGAAAGCGTTCAGCAATGAGTTCGGAAACAGGCTGGTGAAAAAACAGAGATTGACCCAAATCAAATTGAAACAGCCCTGTGATATAGAGCCAATATTGAGTACTAATAGGCAGATGCAAACCTAATTGTTCGCGTAATGCAGTTTCATCGGTCGGACTGGCCCAGTCACCCAACATCACCGCCACAGGATCGCCAGGGACTAAATGAATCAGAAAAAACACCAGTGTGCCCACAATCCAAGACACAAAAATAACCGAACCGAGCAATCTAAAAAAATAGGCGATCATGGTTGAATCATCACCTCGGTACCAACGGGAATTAAATCAAACAACTCAATCACATCCTGATTTCTCATTCGAATACAACCATGTGATAAGGGTTGCCCCATAGGCTCACTATCAGGCGTTCCATGAATATAAATGTAACGCTGCATGGTATCCTGATTTCCTAAACGATTGAGGCCAATCTCTTTTCCAGAAAGCCAAAGAATGCGACTCAAAACCCAATCACGATGCGGATGCGTTTTAGCTAAATTAGCACTGTAAATTTCACCCGTTGATCTTCTGCCAACCAAGACACTATTCATAGGCAGGCCTTCACCAATTTTGGCGCGAACAATATGCAAACCAACAGGCGTTTTGCCCGTATTTTTTTCACAGCCCACCCCATTTAAACCAGAACTGATTGGGTAGCTTTGTAAACGCTTTTTATCAGCATACAGGCTTAAGGTTTGGCAGCTAATTGAAATCGATATTGAGTATGACAAGGCGTCCAACGTATTCGCTTATAGGTAATTCAAATGGCTTTGCTCTTTTCCCTCAATGTTCAGGCCTAAATACAGGCCAAAATACTAAAAGTATCAGACACCAAAGCGATTAGATTACTCACATGTTAACAATGATCTGTATTCTACTCTTGATTGAGCATCTCGTGAAAAGAATCATAATAGGATACGTTGAATTTTAAGAAAAATATCTGAATAAAATCCCCTAGCAGAATACTAAACCTCAATATCCAACCAATCTTTTTCAAACGAATGCGAATAATAACGCTCGCAGCGCATATTTTCTGACCACTTTGTCATACCTGCTTTTTGCATTAAATGCATAACAAATTGCGTTTTATCAGGCAATTGCTGCCAAACAGCAGGTAGAAAAGTCGCCCGTCTTAGACCATCAGAAATAATAATGCCATCCCTATTCGGTTCTAACTGCGCTAAAAAAGAATCGATACTGTGACAGTTTTCCATGACCTGCGGTGTGCTTAATACTGATACTGAAACACTGAGTTCGGTCAGCTCAGAAAAGGACACAGGGGTAAATCTAGGGTCTTTAAAAGCCGCCGAAAAGGCATTGTGATAGACGTCTTCAATGAGCGGGCGTATCGCTTGTAAACTCCCAATGCAGCCTCGCAATTCATTTCTTTTATTCAAGGTCACAAAGGTGGCTTTATGTTCATTTAATATGGTGAGCTCTGTAGAAGATTCTATCTTATGCGCTCTAAATTGCCCCTCACTCAAACCAGTTTCAATACTCTGTTTGGCTGCCGCCAATAAATAATTTTGCGCTTCAATTGAAATAGACATTTAAGAGCCCTCCTCAAAAACGGCCCAAGCGCCGTAGCCTACCACCCTCTGCCTATCGCCTAATGTATCACCTGAATTAATTAGCTCAAGCTGTTGTAATAAAATGGGTATTTTAGATTTTAAAGCCAATATACTTTGTATGCCTTTATAACCACAAGCACGCTCACCCGTTAAATTCTGCCAATCAAAATGCTCAATCATTTTGGCCGTTTGTTGATCCATTTTTTGTGCTTTTTCGTAGGTATGAAAATGGCTTAAGTCGCTGCTAATCACAAAGTAAACGCCCTCTTGTTGCCAAAGGTAATCCAATATCGCTGTCACGTCTAATGCATCCACTTGCCCATTTAACAGAGGGAGTACTTTAGTATTGGGTAAAAGATACTTTATAAAAGGCAACTGAACTTCAATACTGTGTTCTTCGCGTTGCGCAAAATCGGATAAGGTTAAGTGGTTAAATTTTTGAAGTAAGGTTTCGCGTAATTCAGTGTCCATGTCTATGTGGCCTAAAGGCGTCTCAAGCGCATCAACACTTAGAGTGGTGATACCTTCAAAAGCCACCCTATGAGCTGGCCCAATTACGACCACGGTTTTAATCTTATCCGCCGAATTTTGCCAAGACTGATAGGCTTTAGCGGCTGCTTGCCCTGAGTAAACATATCCAGCATGCGGCACAATTAAAGCTCTTGGAATAGCCTTTTCCAGATTTTCTACTGTTTGTGAAGGCATCCAATCCTTAAACCAGCTTTGTAGCTGTTGCGCATCATCAGGGTAAAATAATCCTGCCACCGCAGCTTTTCTAATCGTTGTCATCTTTTCCTCCAAACCTTGAAATATTAATAACTTACACCTATATATAACGATATAGAATTAACTTTTCAAGGCAATGCAAATGAAAGATATTGATTTACAAGCCCCATCGGTTATTGCCGTAGAACATTGGCATGCCCTAGACAACTCAGACAACGGACTGATTCAATGCGATCTATGCCCACGAGAGTGTAAATTACATGAAAATCAACGAGGCTTCTGTTTTGTTCGTGGTCGTAAAGAAAATCAAATGTGGCTAACGTCATACGGACGCTCGAGCGGGTTTTGTATTGACCCGATTGAAAAGAAACCTTTAAACCATTTTTTACCTGGTTCGTCGGTACTTTCTTTTGGAACAGCAGGCTGTAATTTGGCCTGTAAATTTTGCCAAAACTGGGATATGTCTAAAGCACGTGATATGGACAGGTTATTAGATCAGGCTTCACCCGAAGTGTTAGCCTCAGCCGCTAAAAAGAACCACTGTACATCGGTGGCTTACACTTACAACGATCCTGTCATATTCTATGAGTACGCCATTGATACCGCTAAAGCGTGTCGAGCACTAGGCATAAAAAATGTCGCCGTCACCGCGGGTTATATTAGCGAGTCTGCACGTAAAGAATTCTTTCAATGGATGGATGCGGCCAATATTGATCTGAAGGGCTTTAATGACACTTTCTATGAAAAACTAACGGGGGCAAAACTGCAACCTGTTTTAGACACCATTGAGTATGTTGCGAATAAGACCGACTGCTGGTTAGAGCTCACCACCTTGCTGATTCCCGGAGAAAATGATTGCCCTAAAGAGATTGAAGCCATGGCGCACTGGATCATTAATCACTGTGGCGACTCTGTACCCTTACATTTTACCGCTTACCATCCTGACTACCGAATGATGGATAACCCCGCCACACCAAAAGAAACTTTAGAGTCGGCCAGACTCATTGCTATGAAAGCAGGCCTCAAGTATGTTTATACGGGAAATGTCATTGATCCAGAAGGCCAAGCCACCTACTGTCCCAACTGCCAGAAGAAAGTCATTGAGAGGCACTATCACGAAGTCAGTGCTTGGCATTTACAGGATGGGCATTGTGAATTTTGCAACACTGAAATTAAAGGGCTCTTTGCTAAACAGGCAGGCACCTGGGGTAATAAACGACAGCCTGTTCGACTGGCTGCAGAGAACGTTTAACCGTCAGAATTCTAGTCGATTCAACAACCAAGCGATGGTAGAAACATTAATTTTTCTGAACGTTTAACAAGCCATCTAAACGTCCATCAGAATAGAGTTGATAACCAGTGACATTAGAGCGCATCACAGAATATTGCTCTTCATACCATAAAGGCATGATCGCCAAGGTTTCTTGTAAGCGGTGCTGCAACTGTCGATACAGTTTTACTTGTTCACTCAAAGAGTGTAAAAAAGAGGACGCTACACTTTTTTAGACCTTCCTTGCGGATAAAATCGGTAAAGTAGGGTTTGTTTGAGCTTCCAGCCATTCAATAAACCCTTCACGCCCCCATTGATCCAATCGTTTTCTAAGCTTGCTCAGAATCACTCGCCGTAGTGCGTTCTGGCTCGGATAATGACAACTAAGCACTCTCCGTTTTCCATCTTATATACAATACGATCCTGCAAACTTAAACGCACTGAATAGTAACCTTTCAACACGCCTTTTAAAGGCTTTCCTGTTTCAGGTTCAACTGCAATTTTAAAGCGTAAAATATCCTTAAGTTTGTTCTTAAGTTTAGGAGAGAGCTTCTCAATATCCTTTTGCGCCTGTTTAGTGAACTTAATCTGGTAATGACTGCAACTCATTACTGCGGCTCACCAAACACCGTCTCAAAATCAACCAGCTCTCCCCTGTCGGCTTCTAAAGCTGACTGCTCAAACCCCTCTTTAAAGCCAGGTTGAGAGAGTAAATACAGTGACTCCTCCATACTTTCATAATCTTCAGACGACAATATCACCGACTTACCTGTTTTATGTTGTATTTCAAAGGTCTCATGCTGAGAGTTTGTCTTTTTCAGCAATTCAAAAAAACACTTTCTCGCATCTGTCGCTGTTAATGAAATCATAATGTTACTCCAATAAATATGTACCAAATAGTGTACCACCAAACAAAATAGTTATAAGTAATTATTTTATAGTGAAATAACCTATTGATTCAGTTCATAATTTAAATTTAAGGGTAGCGTCCCTATTTTCACAGGGCGATCAAGCATGGTTGATTCGTCCTCGTGAGACTTATTAAGACTTGATGGGTTCTGAGATTTTGATTGAGTCTTAAGACTATCGATTCCATCTCCTAAAACGCAAAACGGCTAAGTGATTCACTTAGCCGTTTTTGTTTATGAACATCCGTTTTGCAAAGCACTAGTGTTGATCGTAGTGCCCGCCTATGGCGAAAATATAGACATAGTCATCATCAAACTTATAAATCAGCCTGTCCTTCTGGGAGAGTCGCTTCGACCATAAGCCCGATAAGTTATGTTTTAACTGTTCCGGTTTACCCAAACCTGTCGCAGGGTCTGAACGTAACATCTCTTTTAAAATATTACACAGCACTTTATGAAGCTTCTTATCTTTCTCTCTTATTTCCTCATAAGCGAGCCATGTTTTACCTTCAAAGACTAGTGATCTCATCTAACTGCTCTTGTGTTGGTTTATGGCCTTTATTGCTTTGATGCGTGTGCATCGATTCAGCAATCTGTTGCATTAAATTGCTATTTTGTAAGACATACAGAGTCTCCTGCTCTCTCTCCCAGTCATCGGCACTCATCACAATAAAATCATCGCCTGCACGTCGTGTGACTTTTATAGGTTCATGCTCACTCACCGTTTGTTCAACGTAGCTTTTTAAGTTATCTCTAAACTGATTAACACTGATACTGTTCATAATCTGCCCTCCATTTACGTACGGTATAGTCGTACATTATATTCTCAATCGCTTTGCAAGACAACTAAAGTAGTCTGCCCTAACCTTGAGACACCTAAACAAAGCTGTTACATTAGCAAAATACTAAAAATATACGTAAAAATCAATTGATTCTGAACCGAATAGCATTGGATAAGTAAGTTTAATTTTACCCTGACCCCAGTTATTCCCTATTCCCTATTCCCTATTCCCTATTCCCTATTCCCTATTCCCTATTCCCTATTCCCTATTCCCTATTCCCTATTCCCTATTCCCTATTCCCTATTCCCTATTCCCTATTCCCAGTTATTCCCAGTTATTCCCAGTTATTCCCAGTTATTCCCAGTTATTCCCAGTTATTCTGACCCCAGTTATTCTGACCCCAGTTATTCTGTAAATTTAAAAACTACCAGGCCTGGTCGACTTAAGACATTTACTCAATAAAATCATACTGTTAAAAACATTATACACAGAAAATGGCTCTGACCCCTTAAGCCCTAAAAGCCCTAAAAAGCCCTAAAAGCCCTAAAGCCCTAAAGCCCTAAGCCCTTAAAAACTACCAGGCCTGGTCGACTTAAGACATTTACCCAATAAAATCATACTGTTAAAAACATTATACACAGAAAATGGCTCTGACCCCTGTAGCACTTTGTTTGTACCAACTTAATCGACTTTTTCTCATGGTTCCATCTTAGATAATTTTAGTTATCTAGGACAGCCCCAAAGACTAAATAAAAGACCATCATCATAATGGCTAAACGCTCATACATGTCGGATTCAACTTGTTTATTTGATGAATCGAAGAGAGCCTTAAACTCACATTGACTGTACTTTTAGCTCAGGTAAGTTAAAACTTGATATGATTTCAATTAAGGTGTCTTTTGAGGAATTTTGGTCTCCATAGGTAGACACTTCGTAAAACTTATCCTTGGTGATTAAAGTAATTTTCGACATACATTGCTCAGTTTCAGAACAGAAAGTCATTCTTGATGCGGGGTAGCCGTTTATCTTTTCTGTCACAAACTCTTCAACAAGAATAGCTTGGGAATTCTTAACCGATTTTTCAAGAAGAAAAACGTCTTGTCCATCGTTTCCTCTATAAGCACGTGTTATCTCTGAAGAAGGGCTATTTGATTCATTTTTTCTTTCTGGTTGAGCTAACACCTGTCCTAAATACTCATATTCAGACAGCTTTGTGTTTGATACATCTTGTAAAGAGATCAATAAAGTAGCAGGATCTGGCTCCACCAATTCCACCAATTCATTTTGAGATTTTATATAGTCAAAGCTGATGTCACTTGTTTGAACATAGCCCTTTTCATTGTAGCTCGTTAACCACTCTATCTGTGCGGCCTGTTCTTTTGGGGAAAAATCTGAAATTTTTAAGGTTATAGTAGGGTCTTTTTGTCTTTGTTCATGAATATCCATGATTTTGTTCGCTTGACTAAAGACAAGAGGTTCCATACTTTCTTCAGGTACTTCCTCCTTAGTAAAATTGTTTTCAACAGTGGTCGGAGCTGAGTACTCAGGCTCAGGCTCACTCTCTATGAAAGCAGAACTCTTTGGTAAAGGGCTATGCTCTACTATAAGTTCTTGTTGAGGTGTTAAAGTAGCTGTTTTTTCATTCGTAATCAAAAACAGGGCTAAGATTGTTACAACACTTAGCAGTATAAGTATTGTCCATTTTTTTGTAATGTTCATATTCGCTTGAATTAAATTATTAAGTTATTTTAAAGAACTAATACCTAGTAAAGACATTGGCCCTTACTAGGTATTTAAAGTTTACAACGACTTAGTTTTACAGGATGCGCTGTAGACTAATTCATTAACAGGTAAATCTCCAAGTCTTAAGTGCTCTTGATTAACTATGTGTACACCTGGCGCTGAAATTTCTGTTCTTCCGATTAAGAAATTTTCAGGTTCTAAATTGAATGAACGAATAAGCACATCAGATAGTACGTAAAACTCACCAGGCTGTTTAATCTTTTCACTTTTAGCTGAAACAACAGAGCCCACTGGCGGGAAGATATATGCCGTGTCAGTAAGATATCTAGGTTCCAAGTGATATCCCATAGTGCTACTTCTTATAGACACATAGGCCTGTTTTCTTAGATCTTCTCGCAGCATCGATTGGCTAGCTTCAATTTCAGTTGATGTGCTACCATCAGACCAATCAACATACTGTCCACATAGTTTAATAGTGGAGTCATTCCATTCTTGGGTTGCTTGAGTGAGAGAGGAAGCAGATAATAGAGCAATACTTATCAGGGTCAGTGAACTTTTTTGGTATTTTTTAATTGAACATTTCATAATATTAAAAATCCTTATTCTTTTAACATAGTTTGATAAAAACAATACGTAGAACATACGTAACCCTTACTAAAAAGGTCCGCTTAACTATGCAACATAAAGCGTACCAGTCAAGGCTTTTTGCTAAAGAAATAAGCGGTTTATCTATCTAAAAGAAAGGGGGGTTATTCCACTGCTGTCCCACTTAATTTTTTACCAAAGATAAACTCATTTGTGGCCTCACTTTTTCTATTGTAGATGGAGGTCTCAGCAGTTCAATTAATGACCGCCTGATAAACATATTCATTTACAGTAATCTTAAAACCTGCTGAAAACTTTTTTCTGTTCTTGATTGAACTTAATAAAAGCCACAATCAAATACACACATAAAGCTGCCATTATTTGAGTCACCACTGCATTTTTAGAGTTACCTAGAAATGCTTTAATTTTTAGGTTTTGCTTAATCCATCTAAAGAAAAGCTCTACCTGCCAGCGATCTTTATAAATATCTGCAATCATTTGTGCTGACCACTTAAATTGATCTGTAATGAACTTATAATCTTTCTGAGTCGCTGGATCGTAGTAGGTGACTAAATGAATAGCTGGTAAGTTATCTTTGAGTGATTTTTTGCCCGTGTATTCAATGAATTTCTCAGAAATAATATGTAAATTTTTTGCGGTGTGTAACTCTTTAATGACTCTATATTTGGCATTACTTCTGATTCGTATAACCCAGATGAAACCCTTTGAACTCTGTGCTTGATGCCAACTAAAGTTGTTATAGCCCTTATCAAAAACCAGTACACTGCCTTTCGGAAACATCCATAAATCAACCTGTTTCATCTCTGATTCTTTAGCGCCTGTTAAGGATGAAAAGTCTGGAATAAGCCCATCATGATCAAGCCCGACATGTAACTTAAGAGCGGACTTTCGTTTGTTGTAATCAGCCCAAGGGAATATTTTCATTGAGAGATCAATAAGTGATCCGTCTAAGTAAAATAGCTTGGATTTGAACCTGAATTTATGCTTTGGACTGTGCTGAGAACACTTTTGATAGAGCCTTGAAAATAAGCCCTCATAAAACTGATAATCCAGTTTTTCATTAATATTGCAATATTGGGGACACTACCCTTAAAAGAACTGAGTTGTTTTAAATTACTGTTTCAGCCGCGAATCAAACTCAAATAGAATTTATTTAGATTGCTGAACAAAACTTTGAAAATCAGCATGATGGATATTGATAAGGTAGTTATTTTCCATGGGGACAATGCAACTCGGCAGAGCGGATTGATCTAAATCTTGGTTTTCTACCGCATCTCGTGAGATATTATTTATCTTGGCGTCTATCATTCCGTATTTGGTAACGTTAAAGGTGTCGATTTTGACTTAGGTTGTTTTTTGATGGGATTATTGGGTAATAAACGACAGCCTGTTCGACAGGCTGTAGAGAGTGTTTAACCACGGATACGATTCAACAACCAAGCAATGTTAGAAACATTAACTTTTCTGAACGTTTAACAAACCATCTAAACGGCCATCGGAGTAGAGTTGATACCCTGTGACATTAGAACGCATCACTGAATATTGCTCTTCATACCATAAAGGCATGATCGCCAAGGTTTCTTGTAAGCGATGTTGTAACTGTCGATACAGTTTTGCTTGTTCATCCAAAGAAGGGGTTTTGCCTGCTTGGCGAATCAGGCGATCAGCTAGCTCATCTCGATAGCGTCCACGATTGGCTCCATTTGGTGGAATGGCTTCCGAATCGAATACGTACTGGAAAATATCTGGGCTCTTAATACCAACCCATGCCAAGCTATAAAGTTGAAAACGGCCTTTTTTAATATCACTGTAAAAGGTTCCCCAATCGTAACTTTGGATATTTAAGTGAATACCAATTTCTTTCAGTTGCGACTGATAAATGGTCGCCAACCGAATACGCGTTGGATCATTAGAGGTTTTATAACTTAATTCAATAACCCGTTGATTAGTTGAGTCTTTTTTAACTAACTCTTCGGGAATGGTTACTTGAGACAAGAGCTGTTTTGCTTTAACAGGATCGTAGTCATAAGCGGGTATATCACTCGCGCCACTCCAGTGTTCAGGCACTAAAAGCCCACCAGCCAAACGTGCATGCCCATCAAACATGGCATTCACAATGGCTTGGCGATCAATACCATGGGCAATGGCTTGACGCATCTCTGGCTGTGCTAGCAGCGCATCTTCAAAATTAAACCCAATATAACCAAAGTTGGTGCCGCTATGCCACTCCACCTTAAGCGATTTCTGCGTTTGACAGTAATTCACTAACTCTGGTGAAAGGTCGTTTTGAGTAACATCCAGCTCACCTTTTTCTAGCTTTAATACTCGGACCGTCGCATCTTTAACGGGAATAAATTCCATTAAGACCTGATCTTTTGCTCGCTGTAAAACCAGCTTTTGCTCGGTTAACGAAACAAACGTACAAGCACCGCTACCAATCGGCTGTTCATGAAAAGCGTGCTGCTGTTGCACTAAATCTGCGGGTAAAATACCAATCACTAAACGCCCAACAAACAGTGCATCTTCAGCGGATAAAATAAAATCAACCTGCTGATCATTTAACGCCACAATACTTTTGATGCCCTTTAAAGAACCACGATGTGCCGAACCAAAGTCAACATCTAAAACACTTTGATAGGTTGCGACCACATCGTGAGCCGTCATGGGTTTACCATGATGAAAACGGGGCTGCTCCTGCAAAGTAAATCGGTAATGCGTAGGAGAGAGAACTTGCCAAATGGCTAAGTCTGGAATGGGTAGAAAGCTTTCATCAAAATCAATCAACTGACGATACAGCAAACGATTGACTCGACTGGATAAGGCATCCGTGGCTTTACGAGGGTCTAACATTCTTGGACGAGAGGTAATCCCTATCCGAATCAATTGTGAATTTTCAGTTCTTTCACAACCCAATACACTCAATAAACTCAGGCTAGACAGCCCCATAAAACCTGTTTTAATCAGTTGGCGACGTTTCAATTTAATATCATCTTACTTTTACGAACCCTGTTTCTGTCATCTCAGACATCATTTAAGGTTATTTTTTAATTACTTAACTGGCTCATCAACCCGAATCACTTCCGAAGCTTGCAACAAACGATCAAACGCTTTTAAATCGTCTGTATTTAAATCGCCAATGGCCGATTCCAATCGTAACTTGTGCAACACTTGATTGTGCATGGCTTCTACTAGATTTTTACGAGCCGCCGTTTGATTAGAGCGCGCGGACAGCACCTCTAATAAACTTTTTAAACCAACGTTATAACCCTCCTCGGCCGCTTCAACAAAGGCATCGTTTGAATTAACGGCTTCTTGCAGTGCCGCCACTAAAGATCCACCTCTTTCAAGGTTTCGGGCTTGTAAACGCACATTTAAACGCGCCTCTTCTTGGCTATTACGAAGGGCTTCTTTAGCCGCAACAAGTTGATAGCGAGCCGCACTGACTTTTGAAGAGGTGCCTCCTCCAGAGTAGAGTGGTAAAGAGACCGTGACGCCCACAGAGGTTCTTTGATTGTCCTGAAAAGAGGCGCCTGCATTAAAGTCTGAATAGTCGGTATCAGATAACTTCGCTTGAAAGTTAACCGAAGGCCAATAACCACCCTTTTGAACATCGATTTCTGAATCCGCCGTATGTTGTTGGGATAGACTCAGTTTGACATTCAAATTGTCTTTTTCTGCCAAGGCTTCTAACTCGGTTAAATTAATGTTCACCTCTGGCAAGATCACCTTTACTGGAAAAGCTTTTAAAGCGTGGACAGGCTGCCCCGTTAACTTCATTAGTTGTTCAAGGCTAATATCTAAACCGTTTTCTGCGTTAATACGCTCTGACTTCGACAAGTCGTAACTGGATTTGGCTTGTAACACATCCACTCGACTGGCCAGCCCCACTTCCGCCGACGCTTCCGCGCGTTCTAATTGAGAAAGATCGGCCTTCTCTTTGGCTTTAAAGAGCTGCAAGGTTTTTTGCGCCAATAAGGCGTTAAAATAACTTTCCGTTACCCGCAAAATCAACTCTTGTTCAGCACTTTGCAAACGATAATCAGACGTTTCCAATGAATGTTTTACCAACTCAAAACCCGCCCAAGATTCATGTTTATAGATAGGCTGATTTAAGGTTAACGAGACATCTCTTGTGGTCACGTCACTGTTATTTTGATCGCTGTCGGCGACAAAATAGCTCGCATCCGCTTGAATTTTAGGTAATAGCTCCGCCTTGGCCGTCGCGTAGTTTTGCTGTTCCGCTTGATATTGGGCTCTGGCCTGTGCCAACTGTGCGTCTTGAGTCACTGCCAATTGATAGACATCCAATAACCCCAAAGCGGGATTAGCCGCACTAGCAACCACGGGCGTAAAGCCAACCGCTGAAAGTAGACACACTTTTCGAGATAATTTAAAAAACCTATTTAAGTTTAAAAAACTATTGAAAGGATGCATTGGTATCACACTCTTTGCCACTCTTTTCATCACTACTCCATGCACGATAAGGATGCGAACTTAAACTCACATTATAATAACGGGGAAAACTGGTGACTTCCTGCCCAGCCCAACTAGGTATCTCAATCTGCTCTTGCTCTGAGGACATTTCTACTTCCGCCACAACCAACCCTTGATTTTCACCGAGAAACTCATCGATCTCCCAAGTATGCTGCCCCACTTTAACCAAATAACGATTCTTTTCAATCACTGGGCCAACGGCCAGTTTTTTCAGAATTTTCTGGCCCTCTTCTAACGGAATCTCATACTCATACTCATCACGGCTCAAACCAATTTCTAGGCTTTTGATATTCATATTGGCTTTCTCGCCCTCAACACGAACACGAACCGAACTTTTAGCACTGTCTTCAAAAATATCGTTTAAATAGCCCTGAGCAAAATGGGTTTTCTGATGCGCTAAGGCTTTCCACGCATCGTTTTTTAATAAAAACTTTCTTTCAATTTCTCTTGCCATGCCGATTATCCGTACACGCCCGTTGAAAGATAACGGTCTCCGCGATCACACACAATGGTCACCACTACGGCATTTTCTACTTCACTGGCTACTTGTAAGGCTGCCGCCACGGCACCACCCGATGAAACGCCACCAAATACACCTTCCGTTTTAGCGAGTTCACGCATAGTCTCTTCTGCACGATTTTGCGCCATATCAATGGTTCGATCAACCCGCGTCGACTGGTAAATTTTAGGCATATACTCGGCAGGCCAACGGCGAATACCCGGAATGGCGGCACCCTCTTCAGGCTGGACACCCACGATCTGTATATCGGTATTTTGCTCTTTTAAATACATCGATGTGCCCATAATCGTACCCGTCGTGCCCATTGCACTGACAAAATGGGTCACCGACCCTTCCGTATCTCGCCAAATTTCAGGGCCTGTTGAGTGATAATGCGCCAGAGGATTATCTGGGTTCGCAAACTGATCCAACACAAAGCCTACACCTTGCTTGGCCATATCATCGGCCAAATCACGTGCGCCTTCCATGCCTTGCTCTTTGGTCACCGTAATCAATTCCGCCCCATAAGCGGCCATTGAGGCTTTGCGTTCCATACTCATATTATCAGGCATAATCAATTTCATTTTATAGCCCATCATAGAGGCCGCCATAGCCAAAGCAATGCCAGTATTACCACTGGTGGCTTCAATCAGCGTATCACCCGGTTTAATATCACCTCTAAGCTCGGCTTGTTTAATCATATTCAGCGCAGGACGATCTTTTACCGAACCCGCGGGATTATTTCCCTCTAACTTGACTAAAACAACACTATTGGTTTTGGGGTTTACCATACGCTGTAGTTGAACCAAAGGCGTATTACCGACAAAGTCCATTAAGGTTTTAAATTGCATCTATGTGTCCTTTTTAGCATTGTTTACTGAGGAAAATCACCCGCCATTTACGGAGAGCTTTACCCATATTTTGACCTACCAAATAGACCAAATAAGCCCTAAAGCGATCAGTACGGGTGTCAAAAGATTTATTATGACATTCATTCCCAGTGCAGGCATTAATTTATCAACATTTTCAGCCGCATCCAGACTGATTTTCAGCATCGGTAATGCAATCAATCCCCCAATCAATCCTAACCAAACTAAATGGGGTAGATCAAAAGCCAACTGAGCCAGTACCAAGGCGCTAAAAGCAAACAGGGTAAAAGCGATAAAAATCGTTAAACTTGGCTTAATCCCTAACTTCATAATGATATTGAAACGACCAATGGTTTTATCCGCAGCAAGGTCTGGAATTTGATTGAGCAGCAGTAAGTTATTGACTAAGAAAAACGGCACCAATGAGAGCGTAAAAGCCAACCATGAAAACCCACCCGCCCAAACAAAATAAGTTCCCAACACCATAAGAGGCCCAAATGCTAAACCAGGCGCAATTAAACAAACCCAAGGGTAACGGGTGATTTTAGAGGTATAAGTCAGAATCACCAGCAAGCCTATCAGCCCTAAAGGCAGTATCGCCCAGCCTTTTAACTTAATGAAATAAGCGCCTAAGATAACCAACATCCCTATGACCAAAACCAGCGTTTTAAAGACGGCGCCAACCGCTTCGGGATGATTAGGCAGCGCACCACTTCCGCCACTAAAAGGCGTTCTGTCGGTGATGGCATCCAAACCAGAGGTAAAGTCCTGATATTCATTGAGCATATTCACGGCCGCATGCGAAAGCACCGCGCCAAATAGAATCAAAACAAACAGCTGCGTTGACCAATCCGCCCCCTGATAAAAAGCGATAGCAGAGCCCAGTAAGACCACCGACAGGCTCAGCAAAAGAAATTGCGGACGAGTCGTTAATAAAACCGTTTTAAGCATTCAAAGAATCCATTCATTACAACTTAGAAAAACCAACCATCAGAATAATGGATTTTACGCATCTAAACAAGCTAGTGCAGTGTGTATCGACTAAAGCCCATAACGATCTATGCGTTTAAACCAACCGGGTATCCAGCGAGACTCTCTACGCTCAACGGGGGCAAGTTCTGTGCGTAGTTTAAGTCTTTCTTTTGCAGCCGTCATAAACTCCGCTAGTCGCAATGCGTTTGAAGCAGATGAATTAATCGGCATAGCTTCTAATACCGAGATCAAACCCCAAGACTCTCCTTGGTACTGCTCTTTGGCATTATTACCAATGCCTTTAAAGTTGAAGTAATCGATCACGGCAAACAAGCCCTGCTTAAAAGACATCATCTGCTTTAAGGTCTGATTCAATTCCGCCTGTTTTGCAATTGAAAGCGAAGCGATCTCTTTTAACCAACGTTTTTCAAAAGACAAAGCAACAAAACGAGCCTGCTGAGATTGAGTAGCTAATAGCCAATCACGTAGTTGCTGCTGTTCCGTACTGTCCGCTGCCAACTCAAAGACGGCTTTGTTTTGCCAAGGCGCATTAAAGCCCTCGCCTTTAGCGATTAATTGCTGTAACCAAGCTGGCGGCTGTTTGCTTTGAGAAACAAACTGAACCATGGCAGGAAAGGTCTCTTCAAAAGGCGGGGAAATATTGGCAGGGAACCAAATAAAGTGCGCGATACCAAAAGAGGGAAAGTCTTCGCCTTTGCCCCAATGAGTTAAATATTTGGCTTTAGAAGCGGCTTCATTTTGATAAATTTTAGCGCCAATCCACTGATAATCTTCATCCGTTAAGCTTGAGATTTCAGTGAAGTGCGATTGAGGTAAGTCAGCAGAGGCATGGGTAAGAAAACTATAAAGCCCTCCCAATAAAAAAACAACTAAAGCGACTGATTTCAATTGGTTAAACCCTATAACAAAAAACAACTTTACATTAAAAGTTACTCAGCGCTTTTTAACAGACTCGCTAAATAACCATCCATGTGCTGAATCATAGCACGATACATTTTCGTTAAACCAGCCACCACCGAATCTTGAACACAAGGTCTTGCCAATAATGCCTTAGACCAAGCTGAAAGCTTAGGGCTCTTATCCAATAGATCCAAGCCCGTATGTTCTTTAATAAAATCCATACGCATGAACATCGGTGCATAAGCCGCATCGACCATATTAAACGTTTCACCATTAAAATAAGACAAACCAGAGTGATCTGCTTCCAGTTGTGACAACTTCTGTTGAATAACAGCCAGCTTCTCTTCGGCACCCGCTTGATCTTTCGCCATGACCAAACCATGCATCGCCATCAAAATATCACCTCCAAAACTGATCCAAGCGCGGTTTTTAGCCTTAACCAAAATATCGTCTGGCTGCAAACTTGGCGGTGTGACTTCATCGACATACTCTTGAATCACCGACGATTCAAACAGAACATCATCCCCTACTTTCAAAATAGGCACTTGCCCTAAAGGCGAAAGCGCCTTAAACCATTCAGGCGGATGACTGATGTCGATATAGGTAATATCAAAGTCGACCTTTTTATTCTTCAGCACAATGATGGCGCGTTGAACAAATGGGCAGAGCTTAAAGCTGATTAGCTCTAGTTTTGGGGGAGTGGATTGCGACGTGGTTGATTGCGACATACTCACATTACCTTTTAGTTATATGATGATTCGATCATACAGGAGAAATATCATGAATCAAAATCAAAAAAATTGGCAAGGACAGTCGTAAAAAGGAAAGTAAAGCCAGTGATTAAAACCTAAGCCCTACCAGAAATAGAGCCGCTTAGTATATTTGAACAGTGGTTTGTTCAGGCTGGTTAGTCTTTAAATCTTGTCGTCTTGAACCAACTGTTCAAACTTCTGATAAAGGGTCTCTTTATCTTCCACTCGTTCAGGATCGGTAATAATACAATCTAATGGACAAACGCTGATGCAAGTCGGCTCATCATAAAAACCGACGCATTCCGTACAGAGATCAGGATTGATCTCATAGATTTTGTCGCCCATATAAATCGCTTTATTTGGGCATTCTGGCTCGCACATATCGCAATTAATGCAACCCTTGATAATCTTTAAGGCCATCTAACCGATTATCCCTTAACCTGATTAGCTTGATTGACCTTATTCGCTTTGTTGGCCTTTTTAGCCTTCTTAAACTCTTCAGCCGTAAGACCTTGCTTTTGCTGAGCCGCATCACGATTTTTCGCATCTTTGGCATCTTGTTCGTCCTTGATTTTACGTGCCGCTGAATCACGTGTGACATCGCCACCCCAAGACTCATTACGCATCACCAAACCAAACTTAAGCACCTCTTGCGACAGCTCTTTAAACGGATTTGGAATACGAACAATCCAACCCGAACCTAAAGCACAATCCACCACTTCATCATGGTGGGTACGCATCTCAGCAAGCACCAAACTCACGTTACCAGCAGGCGTCATAATTTCTAATGAGTCACCCACACAGAATTTGTTTTTAACATCCACTTCTAAATATGAATGACCGTCTTTGTCACCCACGGCAACCACTTCACCCACAAAACGCTGACGTTCTGATTTAGAGACACCATATTCATAGTTTTGATATTCAGAATGCACGTGACGACGTAAAAAACCTTCGGTATAACCACGGCTTGCCAAGCTTTCTAAATCCAGTAACAAGTTACGGTCAAAAGGTTTACCTGCCTGCGCATCGTCAATCGCTTTACGATACACCTGAGCAGTACGAGCCACATAAAAGTGCGATTTAGTACGCCCTTCAATCTTCAATGAATGTACCCCCATCTCAACCATTTCAGGAATCAACTCCACCGCACGCAGGTCTTTAGAGTTCATAATATAAGTGCCGTGCTCATCTTCAAACGCAGGCATTAATTCACCAGGGCGACCTTGCTCTTCTAATAACATCATACGTTCAGTCGTTTCGCCTTCACCCAATGTTGGGGCGGGTGCAGGGGTTGGCAACTCTAATGCAGGTACTTCATTCGCTTGAGTTAAATCCGTAATATTGGCGATTTCGATCTTCTGTACGCCCACCGCGTCACCCGTCACGTCTTCTTTGGCTTCATAAGTGTTGTAGTTCCAACGACACGCATTCGTGCAAGTGCCTTGGTTCGCATCACGTTTATTAATATAACCCGACAGCAAACAACGACCTGAATAAGCGATACATAAAGCGCCGTGCACAAACACTTCCAGTTCCATTTCAGGAACCTTTTCACGGATTTCACGAATCTCTTGCATCGATAATTCACGGGAAAGCACCACGCGGCGCACCCCATTTTGATACCAAAACTTCACCGTCGCCCAGTTCACCGCATTAGACTGAACTGATAAATGAATCTCTTGCTCAGGGTATTTTTCATGCACCATCGCAATCAGTCCCGGATCTGACATAATCAGCGCATCGGGTTTCATCGCAATAATCGGCGCGATGTCTTTCATATAGGTATTTACTTTAGAATTATGTGCGGCGATGTTACTCACCACATAAAACTTTTTACCCAATGCATGCGCACGGTCGATGCCTTTTTGTAAATTCTCTTCATCAAACTCATTATTACGCACACGTAAACTATAACGAGGCTGGCCCGCATAAACCGCGTCAGCACCGTATGCAAACGCATACTCCATATTCTTAAGAGTGCCCGCTGGGGATAATAGTTCTGACGTTACAGTGTGCTCAAGGTTGTCTGCTTTCAAGGCAAATCTCCTAAATAATGAGTGAGTTTAATGAATTAGGTTGATGAGTCAGTGACGCTTTAAAAGAATCTTTTAAAGCCAACCCCAAAACCAAGCCGCGTATTTTATAACAAATTTGATAATTTTTCTTGCCAAAACAACCGCTTATCTTCCAAGGTTATTGCCGCATAAGCAGGACTGGTCGAAGGCAAAGTAATATAAGTTAAATCATCAGGTAAATTTTGATGTTTAAGCACCTCTTTTTTAAAGAGTTTCTGCGCCGCCTGACCATTAAATGCCACCGTTTTAATGGAAGGATATTCCTGAAAAATCGCTGCAAAGTCATTCGCCAAAGGCGCCTGAATCGCCGAATCTAAGCTCCCCTGCCGCTCACAAGCCTGCAAAACATCCCAAAGATAGATGCCTAAGGTTTCGCAAGCCTGCTTTTTTGATTCTATGCTTTCTAGCTTTTGATCAACCATAGACCCGACAATCGGCCAGAAAGCATTACGCGGATGGGCGTAATAAAAAGCCTCCTCGATGGATACTACACTCGGCATTGTTCCAAGGATTATGATTTTAGGATTGATGGGGATGATTGGGGGAAAACCTGAGCAGTGGGACATAATGAGAAAAGGGTCTTTGAGAGTAAAGATTGTATTTTATCAGTTAAGACTTGAGCAAAATAAACCACTTTTGGAAAAGCCCCCTGACGGCTCGAAACTAGAGGCTTAAGAATTTACTAAAAAGACAATCTTTTTTGGGGCTTTTAAAAGGTATGATGTTCTAGATTTTGCTTCAAATATTCCTTTAAAGAAGTGTCAAATTCGTTAAACAGTACATTATCTTTAAGCCCAGCAACATGGCTCATAGTGAGTTTATGCAATTGCTTGTAGAGCTGATATTTACCTTCGTCTTCATAATAGTAAAGAGCCATTTTTTTATCTAATTTTTCCCCAAAATTCAAATCCCCTCCGAGCCTAAAAATTGGCTCTTTGAAATACATATGATCTGACTCTCCAAGAGAATGTCCAAATATTTTTAGGTCATCAAAATCCCTAAGAGCTGCTCGAACAACTCTTCCACTATAATTGCTACTTGTTGATTTATATAAAAAGGTATCATCTGCATTTATACGTGCCTTATCATCAACACCAAAAATAATATTTTCCCCTATTACAGAACCGTGAACATGAGTCACATTTTGTAAAATAAGCTCATTTGGGAAAGAAGCTCTTTCTAAAATATGATGGACTGAATTAGTGTAATTAAAATTGAGAATTGTTGTGTTTTCACTAAAAGAGTTCACTAAAAACTCATAGGCTTCTGAAGCTTGATTGATATTCGTGAGATCCAGTGATGTTAAATAATCTTTCAATGTCTCACACAGTAAAAAATAATCGTGTTTAAAGGAACCATAATCTTTTTTTGTACGAGAAAAGTTTGCCAACTCTTTCTCAATATCTATCCAGTTTTCAACGTCAGTTTTATTAGCTAAGTAATCAAACAATTCATTATCTAAATTAAGGTGATTCCTAAAAAAACTTGAAGACATATAGTCTTTATAGCTTGTTCTCAGCCCTAAATTTAAATCAAACCCGTTTCCTATAATTAATACAGAATGCCCCATAAAACTCCAAGTTCTGTCATCTTCTCAATATAAACATAGTAACAATGAAGCTGCAAAAAGCTTGATTACTTACATCTGATTATAACGACATGAATACATTGCCATTTTCACTAACAACTTTTGATATTTCTTTAAAATAATAATCCAGTAGTTTTTTAGTAGACGCATTGTTAGACTTGATCCTCGCAGCCCAAGCTTTCTGCGCCTTTTGATAGCTAAATCTATAATGTTTCTTTGCCTCTGGATCATATCGCGATATTAAAGCCATTTGACAAACTCTATCTAATTCATCATCACGATATCGACTTGCATGGACATGGTAACCCCTCGTTTTAACAATATCTTCAAGACTTGATTTCACAAACTCAAACAGTGGGTTAATATGCTTGCTTACTAAACTTACTCTACCAGCTTTGGTATAAAGACGTTTTAATCTTGTAGCGTATGTGTTCAGCCTCTCTTTTAAAATATACACATCCTGAAGATAAGTGTTTACTAAATACTTTAGATATTCATCGTGATTAATTCGATTGCTCCTTGGAGGAGCAACTGCTATTAAAACTTCTGATAAAGATAGAGCTTCGAACGTATTACTAATTTCTGTAAAACCATAAAAAATCATACTAAATGATTTATGTTTTGACGAGTCAATTAATGTACTTTCCTTATTTTTTACAATAGGCATCAAATAAGCGCTCCCCCACTCAGCCATTAACTTTTCATAATCAGAATACCCAGACATAACATTAATCCCTACCAATAATTGGGCCAGTGTAGAATTAAATTCACACCAAAACTTATAAATCACCCTACACAATAACCACGAAAAAAAACTAGCCAAAAAACCGCTAAAATGCGGGTTCTTATTCAAGTAATTCTAGTCTGATTCATTGAGTTTTACTACGCCCCGTATAGTTGGGGCTGAGGTAACATAAATTTACAGGCTATTTTTAAATTTATATTTAAAGCAGTTCCTGCTCTTTAAACTTAATTTTCAAACAGCTCTGCATGGTCGTTAGCCAGATTACACCGTCTGTTTGTTCAAATACATAGGGATAGGCCAACCATGCTTTTTTGCATTGTGCTAAAACGGTAGGCTTTGTCCAAGAAACCCCTTCGTCTTCTGAAAACATAACGGACAACTCTTCGCGAAACCACGAGGCCTCGACTTCAGAATATTGACCACTAATCCTTTTAAATTCCGATTTACCTTGAGGGTATAGCTGGTTAAAAACCAGCATAATACGGCCACTGTTTAAACGGGTTAACATGCCAGGAGAACTACTGGCTTCTATTCCTGGCGAGACGGTATCCCAAGTTTTACCTTTATCACTGGAGTAGGCGTGCCAAAACCAATCTTGATTCGTTCTAATTAATAACCAGAGTCGACCATCGTTGAGTTCAATCAAACTCCCCTCGTAACAACCACCATGATGCCCTCTCCCGCCAATATCAAGCTTATTACTGGGCTGCCAAGTCAAGCCATCATCTGTTGAAACATAGGTTAGACTAAAATGTCGGGCTTGCTCATAATCTAAGTCTTGCGCTGACATCACCAGTTCACCCGATTGTAACTGAATCATGGTACTACAGGCTGCGCCATAACCTTTCTGAATAAGTATTGGGGCTTCCCATGACTGCCCACCGTCCAAACTACGGATGACACATATTGGTAACCGAGTATTTTTAGTCGGTTTATTGTGCGCTTTAACCCACTTAAAGTGATAATCCGCTATGTTTGGAAAACTTAAAACAAGGGTGCCTTTTTGAGTGATACATAACGAATGGTTGTCGTAAGCACACCACTCATCACTTTTAAACAGTGGGTACGCTTGCCAGCTACGGCCTTCATCTTTTGAAATCCAGGCTGAGCGATCTTCAACCGTGACAATATCTCCCGCGTTATTACGAACATAAGGCCCAATAAACTCAGTATTTAAAACCTTACCCTTAGGGTGCAATCGTACCACTGCAGCGGTTTGGGGTGCCTGGCTAAAATCTAATTCGATTTCAGGGTGTTCTACCAAATCACAATAAATATTTGCCATATTAAAACCTCGAAATTTGGGGCGCTGTAAAATTAAAACCACTCAAAATTTTATAAATCATCATACACAATAATAAAGCAACAAAATCAACAAAAAACCCGCTAAAAAGCGCGGGTTCTTATTCAAAAAAGCCAGACCTGGGGGACACGAAACCTTGCCATTGGTAATAGTCAAACAACCAAACTACAATAAAAATACGCTAAAAACACACCCTATACAAAAGTCTTTTATTGCGCCAAAATACGGGCTTACCTAAACAAGCTACTTAGCCAAGCTACTTAGCACTTTTTTAGGTCGTTCAGCACTCATCGCTTCACGCATAAAGATTCAACAGGAAAATAGATGGAACGTTCCGTTAAAATACTTACCGCCGTTTCAATTCTAGCTTTAACGCTGGTCATTATTTTCGATGTCACGGGTTATTTTGATCCGCCTGCGCAACTCAATAAGCGTTTATTACTCACTGAACAAAAAACCAATCAACTCCTTATTAAAGAACCCATTAGCCCTATTCCAGAAACCCTTGTGCTAAACAATCAAAAAGTGTTATTAGGCGCAACCCTATTTCATGACCAGAATCTTTCGCAAAACAATACTTTGTCATGCGCTTCTTGCCACGATTTAAACAAAGGCGGCAGTGACAATTTACCGCTACCTGTCACCTCTCACCAGGAAGGAGAAAAAAATACTCTGCCTGTTTTTAATACCCCAACGGTCTTTAATACTGTTTTCAACTTTGTTCAAACCTGGAAGGGAACCGCAAAAACACTGGAAGAACAAGCCATTACCCCTCTATTTAATCCCTCTGAAATGGGCAACAAAGATTGGTCAAAAATCTTAAACTATCTTAGCCACTCAGCTGAGTATCAACCTCTATTTAAAATGCTTTACCCTAGCCCAATATCAGGAGAATATGTCCTTGATGCCATTGCAGAGTTTGAACGTTCGCTCATCACCCCTAACGCACGATTTGACCTCTACTTAAAAGGAGATCCCCACGCACTCAGCCCATACGAACTGGAGGGCTATCAACTCTTTAAAGACAGGGGCTGTATCGCGTGTCACCATGGCATTAACGTAGGAGGCACCATGTTCCAAAAATCGGGCATTTTTAAACCTATGTTTGAAGAAACAGAACAAAACAAAAATTTAAATACAACTCTAAACATCAACGACAAAACTATGTTGAAAGTCCCGTCTCTAAGAAACATTACCCTGACAGCACCCTACTTTCATAATGGCTCGGTAGACGCATTGGAGGAAGCCATTGATATCATGGCCAAACATCAATTGGGAATCACCCTCCCTGCCGATGAAAATAATAAGATACAAGCATTCCTCAAAACCTTAACAGGACAATACAAAGGGCAGCAATTGTAATGATGAGCAACCAAGCTTCAAATTTTTCTATGCGATTTTCAGGCTATAAGCAATGGGTCGTGATCGCCATTAGTTTATGTGTCATCCTCTTTTTATTTCAAAAAACGCTCAACCCACTCATCGGTCAACGCAGTGAAATATTGTCTGAAACTTTTTTTATTAATGAATTACAGTACGCTATTCTTAAAAATATTTCTCAAAACCAATTAAACAAAACCCAGTCGTTTGATACGTTAAACACCCAAGTAAATCTGTTGAAACAAACCTTAAAATCACTCAAAAACAATCCCGCCATTCAGCAGTTTCCAGAATTAAACAGCAAGCTTAACAACTTAATCAGCAGTGCACACTCACAAAGAAAAATGATCGAACAATTTAAAAGCAATTACTCTGTTTTGCAAAACTCATTACGTTTTTTTCCAACTGCCTATGACACTTGCTCTCAATCAATCGAACACTCAACACATCAAGACAAAAAACTAATTGGATCGTTACAAACAACCTTTATTGCAGGGCTTATGGCCATGCAAAATACTCATTCAAATCGGTTCCCACTCCTCAACATACAGTTAAACGCCTTAGAACAACAAAAGCATTTGTCTTCAGAGTGCCAAATATTTATTAAACATGGACGCATACTCTCACAATACACTCCTAAAGAACACCAAGTTCGAGGTCAACTTTCTGAACTTGAAATAGATGAAAAAATTCATTATTTCTACACACAATTAGAACAAAATACCTCAGAAGTGATTGCTAAAAATCAAACCTACTATTTAATTATTCTGATTTTCACGATATTTTTACTGATTTATATTGGACTCACATTAACCAATCTATTTCGCTCAAATCAACGATTAAAACAAACCTTAAAAAATCTATCAGAACAACAGGCATTGTTTGAAGCATTGGTTAAAGCAAATTCTGCCATTACACAGTCTGAAAATAAAAATACGCTTTACCAACACATCTGTGACATTGCGACTCAGGAATCACTTTTTGATAGCTGCTGGATAGGAAAAGTTAAACCAAACCAAACTCTTGTACCCATTGCCTATGCTGGTGAGGGCAAACACGTTTTCAAAAACTTGACCATTCCACTTGATTCAAATTCACTTGAAAATAGTGACACTATTTTAGAATGTTATTTACAAAAAAAACCCATTATTACCAACCATTACCATAGTACATCAGAGCATACTCATTGGGCTAAAACCATAGCACAATGGGGTATTCAAGGCAGTGGCATTTTGCCCATTATTGTAGAAGATTCTGTAATTGCAATACTCGTTGTCTACACCCGTAAACCCAACTTTTTCACGCCTGAAAACAGCGAATTTTTACACCAATTGGTACACGACATAGGCATTACTTTAGAACGCTTTAAATCTACAAAAGAGCAGATACAGCACCAACAAGATTTGGCCATTTCTTCCATTGCATTTGAAAGTCACGAAGCCATTATTATTACCGATTCCGATGCAAAGATCATCCGTACCAATCAAGCCTTTACCGAATTAACGGGCTACTCACAACAAGAAGTTTTAGGCAAATCACCTAGCCTTTTAAAGTCAAAATTGCATACCGAATCATTTTATAAAGGTTTATGGCAATGTATTTTTAAAACAGGAACATGGCAAGGCGAAATTTGGAATCGTAAAAAAGATGGGACTCTGTACCCTTGCTGTCAAAGCATCAGTTCAGTGCTTGATGCAGATGGCAAGGTCAGTCATTATATTTCACATGCTTTAGATTTAACCAAAGATAAAGAGTCACAACGCCAAATTGAGCACCTTAATTACCATGACAAACTCACCAATTTACCTAACCGTAGTTTATTAATTGACCGACTAGAGCAAACACTTTCGCAAGCCAATCAAAATTATAATGTTCTATTTTTGATTAACATCAACCGTTTTAAATTATTTAATGACTCTCTAGGGCACTCTACGGGCGATGAGCTACTCATTAAAGTCGCTCAACGCTTGCAAACCTTGCATTTTAGCGAAATCAACAACTTTTCCATTGCACGTGTAGGTAATGATGAATTTAGCGCCTCCTGCCAAACACAAATAAAGAGTTTAAGTAAGGCACTTCATCTTGCAGGCATGATTGCCCAAAAGATCCAAAGCAGATTAGGGGAAAGTTTTACCATTCAAGAACAGACGGCCGTTATTGATACCAGCATGGGCGTCACACTTTTTATGCCAAGTAAAAAAACCGCAGAAGATCTGCTACAAGAAGCCAATACAGCACTCAATCGTGCTAAAAAAATTGCTAAACAAACGGCACAAAGTACCATTCAATTTCATGAACCCGCCATGCAACAACAAGCACTACACCAGTTAGAACTCGAAAATCAATTACGCAGTGCCTTAGTTAACATGGAGTTTATCTTGCAATACCAGCCACAAATTGATCTTAGATCTGGGCAAATTATTGGTGTAGAAACGCTCGTTCGCTGGCAAAAACAAGATGGAACACTCGTTCCACCCAATGACTTTATTCCTGCTTTAGAAGAGAGTGGGGTAATTATCCCTGTTGGCATGTGGATTATAGAAGAGGCCATTATTCAAGCACGATTATTACACGAAACGCTTCCTAAGCTAACCGTATCTGTCAACCTATCAGCGATACAGTTTAATGATAAAAATCTCATTGATAATGTTCAAAAACAGCTTGAAAAATCAAAATTCCCAGCATCACTACTAGAGTTTGAAGTGACTGAAAGTTTATTAATGTCGGACATTGAAGACACCATTAAAAAACTCAATGCATTTGCAAATTTAGGTATTAAAATTGCCATTGATGACTTTGGAACGGGATATTCTTCTCTCGCCTATTTAAAAAGATTCCCAGTAAGCAAGCTCAAAATAGACAAAGCTTTTATTGATGACATCACCCACATCAACAGTACAGACGCTGCAATTGTCCAAGCCACCATTCAAATGGCTAGAGCACTCAATATTATCACCATTGCAGAAGGTGTTGAAGAACAGGAACAACTTGAATTATTAAGCACTATGGGTTGTGATGAAATCCAGGGATACCTCTTCTCAAAACCCCTGTCACCGATGGATTTGCAGAGTTTTATACTGAAATATAAGGCGGCATAAAGCTCCTGAGAGGCTGTCCGAAGCTAAAAAAAAGGGGGGGGGCAAAAAGTCACTGCTGTCCTACTTAGCCAAACAAAAAAGCCCGAATCACAACAAGTTGCTACAATGTAAGTACGACCAAACAGTTGTAATAACAAGGGATTCAGACTATGAGCTTTCATAATACCGCATTATCACAAATCCGGGCATGAGGGGCAGGTCTTGTCTTTTGCCCTGCTTTTAATCTATACCGCGATTTGATTCAACTCATCTAGGAGTTTTTGAGCAAGTAACTTGAAGTCATTCGAGATGTATTCATGATCCATGACTCGGCCCCAATAATCAATCGCCATTTTGAGGGCTTTCTGATTGGCTGAGTCTGATACGTAGATAAATCTTGGCATCTCAATGGCTGGGTTTCCTAACTCGCCTTGTACTGGCATAAAGGCCATTGGCAGCATGTCATAAACAGGTGTTATACCATCGAGCACTAAACCTTTCATAAAAAACGAGCAGTTTCCATTATGCATATCGGTATTGGCGATATAGCTCCCGAATGCATAGCTGATTTCAACCATCATGAAGTCATTCTGAGATATGAGTTGATCACTCAATAAGGACTTAGCAATCACCGTCCAATCTTGATTTTTGCCTACGTATTCTGCATCTATAACTTTCAGTGATGCCAAACCTCTTCGCCCGTGCGTTCCTATACGGTCAAAACGCTTTAGTTCTAAATAAAATCGATCACCGATATAGAGTTCACTCTCTGAAGCAGCCACACCGTGATCAGAGAGTGTATTTAAAGCCAAGTGTTCACAAACCATCAAATCTCGGTGCCTTGTCGCCACAGGATTATTTTCTTTAATGAGCGGAGAGTACTTAACGATCAAATGCTGCTGACCATTAAAAATGGTGAATTTAGGCTGCTCTCCCGCGATGGAGGAACCCAACCCTTCTGGAAAGTTGTTTATTTGACTGGTTATGTGAGCGTAGTGATTTCGGTTTAAGACTTTATATTGGCGCTGCGCTACATTAGCCGCCATAGGCTCACTCAATATTAGATTGCCCGCTATATCTTCACCATAGCCTATAAGGTAGTGCATAATCTGCGAATCAGACCAATCTTGGCTTTTGGAGGTTAAGGCTTGATCCTTTTTGATAATATTTTTTAACGCCAGAACACCTAAAAACCCAGCGGGTAAAGCATCATAAAGATAGAACGGCAGGCCTTCATAACTTTGAAAACCATTTTCCTGAACCAGTACTGTTCGGTTTTCGGTTAACCGATACAAGTGTCCAAGTTGAGTAATGCGCCCTGCCTCATTGACCTGAAATAGAGGAAAGCACTCCTGAGTTTCCAGCAAGGCAAAGACCGTTGAGCGCCCCCCCCCCAGTTTTAGTACAAGCATTTTACTTAATGCACGACTCACTGTCGGTTGGCTAAGCTTTGTTACTTTTGCAATGGCCGATGAACTCAAATTTTCGTAACGCAAAACACGGCTAATCAATGTTTCATTGCTAGACATAACCAACACCTTTGAATAATTTAATGAATAGTTTACAGGAGAAACTATTAGAGTCAAATATTAATTAATAACAAGTACATATGTTATTCATACTCGAACATTATGAATAGAATGTTTATCTTAATTGAATAATTTATAGATGTGTTATGTAACAAAGGTTAAAAAAGGTTAAAAAAGATGACGCTACCCTTAAGAAAATCGGGGGCATATATGAACACGCCCCTAATTTAATTTAAGCCTTTGATTTGCTCATTTACTTTAGTATCAATTAGAATGGAAGGCAATGGTACTTATCGCTTCATATTCTAAATATCAATCCACTCTTTTGCTCACCATAATTCGCACTCCATAAGAGAAAACATATGCTTCAGTTAAGATGTACAGGTAAAGTCATAAAAACCCTAGGTCTAAAAACTAATGACCTTTCGGAAATAACCGAATCAGACACAATATTAGGCAACTGGTACATTAATGAGTTTTCTCTTGATAGAAGAAAATGGTTTATTTTTATGAATGAAAATAGCCTGCTTTCGTTTGTTATTTTTGGAATCAAAAAAAGTAATTTAGTTTCTTTTCCTGAGCCATTTATAAAAGGATTTGATCAGCTTCTTTGCCTTGAAGGTTTTGATGCACAATCACTAGTTAAAGCCTTAACTGGCTATGATGAAATACAGTACACCAAAACGGCAAGCAAAAGTGTTCTTGGCAATTTGAATAATATTACGAATATGTACAAACATATCATTCGCATGAAGGGTGGCCTTCAACATACAGATATAGGTGAAGTTATCTTTAGAGTCAACCGAATGCCTCAAAGAAATCTGGATTGGAAGTGCTCTATTGAAGTTGTCAATGAGCTATTAGAGGGAAATCTACCGCCCATCAAAATCTTGATTTAACCCAACTCAGGTATATACCCTACAACCTTTGGAGCACTCATGGCTATAAAAGAATTACGGCCTATCTACCAAATTAAAATTATTTTAACAGGTATCAAACCGCCTATATGGCGACGTGTAAAAGTTCATAGTTCTATCAGGCTAGATGTACTACATCAGGTTATTCAATCTTCGATGGGGTGGTTAGGTTACCACCTACATCAATTTGAAAAAGATGGTGTTTTCTACGGTGTCCTTAATGATGACTTTGAAATAGATTTTACTCCAGAAGTGAATGATGAAAGAAATTATAAATTGTCAGATATCCTTAAATCCGAAAAGGACTCCATGGGATATGATTATGACTTTGGTGATGATTGGCAGCATAAAATTATAGTGGAAAAAATATTGCCTTTTGAACCTTCAGCAGAGTTTGCGATCTGCATTAAGGGGGTAAGGGCTTGCCCACCAGAAGATTGTGGCGGAGAGTGGGGCTATCAAAATTTACTTGATGCTATAAGCAACCCAAGTCATTCAGAATACGAAGAGAAACTTGAATGGCTTGGAATACCCTTTGACCCAAAAGAGTTTAATCTTTCAGAAACAAATAAATTATTGGCAGAGATCAAGCCTTAAATGACCTGTCTATCCCAGCCTGTTTTACTAACTTATACCTTTTTTCCAGCGCCTTGCGGTCAGTTTTTTCAAGCGATCGCTATAATCAGCAGGATCAGGGTTACCGCGACCGTCCATTAGAGCAAACATGTTTTCACTGACGACTGAGCCAATAGCGTGAATTGCTTCATGTCGCTTTAGTCCCTGTCGTTTTAACCTAGCGTAGACAGCGGGAGTTGGATCGATTTTAGAAGCCAACTGATTTTCTACAATAAGATGAATCGCCGCGTGCATGCGGCGAGCAGACTCTTCAAGATGAGCTTCATTTTTATTAACATACGCAACCACTAAATCTAATCGTTCAGGATCTTCTAAAGCAAGCCACTCTTGTGGTTTTGGTGGAACTGAAGCATTGTATTCCTCCATATCACTCCTCCTTGTTTACTTAAATTCTAAAGCTTCACGAAAGGCACGACCAATTCTTATTGACGAACCCCTTCGATATGTAGGTCAAAATAGACATGCGTTGAGGCAGGGCCTAAATTATAGGTAATGCCGTAGTCGGACATTTTGATTGAGGTGGTTCCTGCAAAACCAGCACGATGACCGCCCCATGGATCTTTACCCTCGCCTATTTTACTGGCTTGAATTTCAATCGGTTTCGTCACGCCGTGTAGTGTTAAATCGCCCTTCACTGTGAGCGTTTTGTCACCGTTTTCGACAATTTTAGTGCTGACAAACGTTGCCTCGGGAAATTTTGTCACATCGAGAAAGTCGTCATTTCTAAGGTGCTTATCTCTTTCCGCATGATTGGTGTTGACGCTGCGAGCATCTATGCTGATATTGATTTTACTGTTTGCAGGCTTGTCTGCATCATAACTAAAAGAGCCCCCGAACTTTTCAAAACGCCCTGTTAACCAACTATAGCCTAAATGATTCACTTTAAAGTTAACCGACGCATGCATGCCTTTGGTATCGATTAGGTAGTTGACAGGTTCTGCTAAAACCAAAGGCGAAAGTAAAGTAAAGCCAGTGGCCAATAAAGCCTTTTTAAACCAATTTTTGTTTTTCATTGTGTTCTCCTAGGGGTATTTAATACATTAAATTAATGAGGTTTAACAAGGGTGAGTGAAAACGTAATGAGAACCTCAAAACCAAGGCAAAAACAGACGAAGAAGCGGAGTTTACATGGTGTAAATGAGCATTTTGAGTCTGTTTTTAACACAGGAATTGAGGTTCGGAATAGTTTTCACACTCCCTTTAACATGCGTTTTAAGGTTTCATCTTTGTCTATAAAATGGTGTTTCAGTGCGGCTAAAAAGTGCAATATTGTGAGGCCGATCAGGCTGATGGCGATCCAATAATGAACCTCACCTGCTCTATCAGCTTGGTCTTCAATTTCTGGTAGGAGTGCAGGCAGAGTAAACCAGTCAAAAATATCAATGCCTTGACCTTCCGCCGTGGAAATCAGATAACCACTGATCCCTAACGAAAAGACTAAAATATAAAACAGTCTATGCACAGAGCGTGCGGCCAAGGTGATTAATTTAGAGTGGCGTTCAATAGGCCCTACGGTTGGATTAGCCCAGAGCCAGAGCAGCCTTATCAACATGAGTCCGACCAGACAGACCCCTATGCTTTTATGAATGGCAGGCGCATCATGGTACCAAGTACTGTAATAATCCAAGTCCACCATCCACAAACCGAGTGAAAATGTGCCAATAATGACAATGGCGATCACCCAGTGCAGTCCGATACTGATCCAACCATAGCGTTTTGTTGTATTCGTTAAGCTCATTCTTTGACTTTATTGATCATTTGAACAAATAGAATACAGGGTTGTTGGGTGAAACTGAATAGCTAAAGAGTAAAAATACTTATTTAATTTAAAGCGGGACTGCTAAGCAGCAGGAGATTGAATTATTGAGACAAAAGCATATCGATGTGCTCTACGCCTGCATCGTCATAGGGTTGCCCCACACGTTCGAAACCAAAGGCTTCATAAAAGGTTATCAGATAGGTTTGCGCTGAGACGCTAATAGGCTTGGCTGGATATTCTAAGGCACATTTTTCAAGACAGTGTTGAACTGTCTCGCGCCCCAAGCCTATCCCTCGATTTTTAGGTTCTACCAATAGTCGCCCGAGTGTGGGGTTTGTATCTTTGCTGTTGGGAAAAGTGATGCGTGCGTAGGCTGTTAAACTTTCATTAAGGTCTCGCCCCATTAGATGCCATGATTGACTATCCCACTCATCCGAATCTTGATAAATACAGGTTTGCTCGATAATAAAAACAGCCTGTCGTAAGGAAAGCAGTTCATGCATCTCTGCACCAGACATCTCATCGAACCGTTTCCAAGTCCAATTTATTTTCGTTATATCCATAGAAGTACCTCTGTTGATTGTATGGGCTCAACGAGTGAATAGGACAATAGGGCTAACTGAAATTTACCCAATTAACGGGACTGCTTAACCTCTATTATAGAAAGTCTTTTCATAATTTACAGGCGATTCATAATCTGAATCTGAAGCTTATGAGGGCAGAGTGAGGTAACGAGCTAGTTAAGAGTCGGAATGGAAAAATAGAGTTAGCAAAAAGTCATTTAGATAAAACAAGACTTTTTGCTAAAGATTAAATCGTTAGCGAATGAACGATTTAAAGAGTCTCGATATAAGCAGAGATATTAGCAATATCTGCTTCAGACAAACCAGTTGCCATAGGTGCCATCATGGATGTCATTGGGCCTTTAATAACGCCATTTTTATAGTCTACAAGCTTTGCAGTAATATCCGCCGCCGATTGACCTGCTAACTGTGGTCCTACTCCACCTTCTCCTGCGGCACCGTGGCAACCAATACAGGTACTATATACGCCTTTTCCTGCTCCAGCATCGCCCGCAGCAAACGCTTGTGTTGATAATGCAGGCGTTGCCATCATTGCAATAATTACTTTTTTCATGTTTTAATTCTCCTAACTATGACGTTTAAAAATAACGAAAACTCATTATGCATTAATCATATTGAAAGGGTAGTATTTCGTACCCAAGTATTTTCATTAGGGACATAAACTTGGGCTATCAAGAAGAGTGGATTGACGCTTACAAGCCTTAAGCATGGTGATCAATCATGCTATTTTTATTCTTATCTACGATAATTTAAAATAGACACGGGCACGACTTTTTTAACGGGAAATCCCTCGATCTCTTTACGTTGAATGATATGCCCCAAAAGACTTTCAATCGCACAAAGGTTTTTAAAGTCATCTTTTGAAACCAAAGAAATCGCTTCACCCGTGGCACCTGCACGACCTGTACGGCCAATTCGATGAATATAATCCTCACTTGGATAAGGCAGATCATAATTCACCACTCGGCTCAAATCATCGATATCAATACCGCGGGCGGCTATGCCTGTCGCAACTAAAAAGGTCAGTTTTCCCGCTTTAAAATCAGCTAATACTTTTTCACGATTGGCCTGACTTCTGCCACTGTGAATCGAGTCTGCTTTAATTCCGCGCTTCTCCAGCTGAGTGACGAGCTTGGCAGCAGAGTGCTTTTTCTCAACAAAAATGAGCGCCTGATCCCACTGCTGCTCCTTAATTAAATGACTTAGGAGTGCGGACTTGTTATCTTTATCCACGGTAATCAACCATTGATGAATCTTTGGCGCGGTCTTTATTTTGGGCGATACCGATATTTCGGCCGCATCGTCGTAAACGGCATCCGCTAAATAACGCACATCGTCTGATAAAGTGGCTGAAAACAGTAAACTTTGACGATCACCCGGCAGACGATCAATGATTTTATTAAGATCATCAATGAAGCCCATGTCTAGCATTCTATCGGCTTCATCTAAGATCAACATTTCAAGGTCATCAAAATACAACGCTCGTTGATACGCCAAATCTAACAGCCTGCCTGGAGTGGCTACTAAAATATCAACGCCATCCAGTAGGCGCTTTTTTTGCGCCTCAGAATCCACACCACCGTAGATCGCCAATGAACTCAGATTTAAGTATTTGCTGTACAGAGCCACATTGCGTTCAACTTGAACCGCCAACTCTCGAGTGGGGGCTAGAATAAGCGCTCGAACCGATTTACCTCGCACCTGATGATCTGTATTCAGATTCTGTAGCATAGGCAATACAAAACTGGCCGTTTTACCAGTACCCGTCTGCGCGGCTGCTACGAGATCTTTACCCGATAAAATGATCGGAATGGCTTGTTTCTGAATATCAGTTGGCGCGGTATAACCTAACTCAGCGACGGCTTTTAAAATAGGATCACTTAATCTCAGTTTGGAAAATGGCATATCAAACCTCAGGGGCTGTTAAATAGTTATGACTCATCAAGTAGATGACTTAGACAGGGTTTGCCTATAACGGATCGGAAGAAAAAAATAAAAGCACATAGTATAGCAGTAAGCTTGATAGGCTTGTAAAAAGCCCTTGTAGAAATCGCGATAAAACGGCAAGCAAAATAAACACAAGGTATCGGGTAAAAAAAACAAAATGATATGGAAAGTCTAAAAGACCACTAATCTAAAGTAAATAATTTTACTTATATAAAGCACGATTTTATCGTATTAATAATATTAGGCTATGGTACTATTCACTTTTAAAAATTAGTCTAAGCCCCTGTCTGAATATGTTAAAAATCTTCAGTTTTATCATTCTCTTACTCTCTGCCTTATTATCTCAAGCAGTCGCGGCTTTGCCTGCCGTGGATATCGCTAAACCTCATTATCAAGTAGGCCATGCCATCTCGTTTTATGAAGACACGCAGAGTGAAATTAATTTTGAGCAGATCACCAGCCTTCCTGCAGAACTTTTTCAGCCTCAAAAAAACGAAATTAGTACCCATTTTTTTACCCAATCCACCTTCTATTATAAATTTGACATCCTCAATCAATCGTCACTAACGGTTAATAGACTGCTGGTATTTGAAACGCCTTGGTTAGACTCCATTAAAGTAAAAGTTCTTTCACCTGATAACACAATCAAAGATTACACCACTGGAAACACCTACCCTTTTAGCCAAAGAGCGGCGGAGCACACACAACCCAATATCGAACATGAGTTTCAATCTGGTGTTTCAACGGTTTATGTTCAAGTTCAAACGCGCGACCCTTTTATTGTGCCCATCTCCGTCGTTGACAGAGAAACACTCTACAAAACCCGCATTTCTGACCTAAGCTTAACGACCTTTATCTACGGCATGATTCTAGCGATGGTCTTCTACCACTTAATTCTATTTGTCAGTACCCGATTACGTTATTACGCCTATTACGTTCTATATCTCAGCGCATTCTTAGTGGCTAACGCCAGTTATAACGGTTATAGCTACCAGTTCTTATTTTCAGAACAGCCTAACTTTCAGAACTGGTTACAGTCCACGGCCATTTTTTTGTTCTGTATTGCTGGGCTACTTTTTGCCAAATCTTTTCTTAACCTAAACAAATACTTACCTTCTGTTTACAAAAGTATTAACGGCCTCATTTTAATATTCATTGGCACCCTAATTATTTCTGCCTTTTTTGGTTATCACGTTCATATCATTCTTTCGATCAGCATGTCGGTCTTGTTTAGCGTCTATCTGTTTTATATTGCCCTGCTCTCGATGTTAAAAGGCAACCGAACCGCTAAATTCTTTTTATTTGGCACCACTGCGGGGCTGATTGGTACAGCCATTACCGCCTTAACCGTTATGGCGATTATTCCATATTCCTATCTCGGTTATAGAGCGATTGATTTTGGTATGGTCATTGATAGTATCCTGCTCTCTTTGGCTCTGGTTGACCGCGTAAAAATCAATGAAAAAGAACGTAAAATTGCCGAAAATGCCGCAAAAACAGATGCTCTTACGGGCTTGTTAAACCGCAGAGCTTATGATGAAATCTGCCTTCACCAAGAAACTCAATTGAACAAAATCTATCACGATAAATTTAGCATTATGATGCTAGATTTGGACTATTTTAAAGCCGTAAACGATAACTATGGTCACCCTGCGGGAGACGTGGTTTTACAAAGAGTCGCCAGACTGCTTCAATATTCCATTAAATCCAGCGATTATGTTTTTAGATTTGGGGGCGAGGAGTTTTTAATCTTACTGCCAGACACTGAGCAATCACATGCTAAGGCTACCGCAGAACGAATTAGAGCTGCCATTGAGAACATGAGTATTATTTATGAAGGCACTCCCATTAAAATCACCATAAGTATTGGGCTGGCTGAGCAAGACGTAAAAGACAATACAATCCATAACGTACAACACCTAGCGGACTCAGCTCTATATAGAGCCAAACAATCTGGCCGAAATAAGGTGGTACTTGCAAACTGATCCCCCCCCTTTTCACACGCGGATTCTTACAAATAGTCAGCTCAACCCATGAAGTCGTCAAACTCTTAGACAAGTCTCAATATTTGACTTAAAATCACACTGATCTTAAACGATGTTTTAGATCAATACCGCCGCCGCTATAGTATGATAAAAATACTTACGATTAGCACTTTATCCAAAATCAAACATTGATACCCTCATACTCTGCTTCCTTAAGGCTCTGTATTGCTATTTCCCTACTTTGGAGAGAATCCTATGCCATCACAACCGCATTCGTTTGAACTCATTAAGTTTTTCAATCAAATAGGCATAGAGGATATCCCTATCGTAGGCGGTAAAAACGCCTCTTTAGGTGAGATGTACCAAGCCTTAACACCACAAGGTATTCCTGTTCCCAATGGCTTTGCCATTACCGCACAAGCTTATAAAGCACACCTAACGGCGAATAATTTATGGCAACCACTGCACGATATTTTGGATAACCTTATAGAAGATGACATGCGTGATTTAGCCAACCGAGGTAATCAAGCGAGAACACTTATTTTTAACGCGCCCTTCTCTCAACAACTTGAGGATGAAATTCTGTTAGCCTATCAACTGTTGAAAGCAGATTTTGTTGATGATATAAGTTTAGCTATCCGTAGCTCTGCCACCGCAGAAGACTTACCGACCGCAAGCTTTGCAGGCCAACAGGATACCTATTTAAATGTCCAAGGTGAAAGCGCTCTACTCAATGCCTGTAGGCGCTGTTTTGCTAGTTTGTTTACAGATCGAGCCATTCATTATCGTATAGATCATGGCTTTGACCACTTTTCCGTAGGCTTATCGATAGGTGTACAAAAAATGGTACGCTCGGACTTAGCGGCTTCTGGTGTCATGTTCTCCTTAGATACAGAAACGGGATTTGAAGATGTGGCCTTTATTACAGGAGCTTATGGGTTAGGAGAGAATGTGGTGCAAGGCGCGGTGGATCCTGACGAGTTTTATGTGCATAAACCGACTTTTGAATTAGGTTATCGCAGTATTCTCAAACGCCAACTGGGCTCCAAAAAAATCAAAATGGTCTACGCTTCTGATACCACTAAAAATCCCGTTTTAAACGTAACAACCCCCCTTAAAGATCAGGAGCAGTTTTGTTTAAGTGATGAAGAGGTGATGACTTTAGCGGATTACAACATTCGCATCGAAAATTATTATTCTGAACAGGCGGGTTATCATAAACCAATGGATATGGAATGGGCAAAAGATGGTATAGATGGCAAAATATATATTGTACAAGCACGCCCAGAAACGGTTGTCTCTCAAGCGAATAGCACGACCTTAAAAACCTATGAAATTGAGGTTCCTGCAGTCACAGAGCTTTTGGTTCAGGGGCGCTCTGTTGGTCAAAAAATTGCCCAAGGTCAAGTGCATGTCATTGAAAACGTCAATGATATTGACCAATTTAGAGCTGGGGAAGTATTAGTCTCAGACATTACTACACCAGACTGGGAACCGATTATGAAACTAGCTTCGGCCATTGTGACTAATCGCGGTGGACGAACCTGTCATGCCGCCATTATTGCTCGCGAGTTAGGCATTCCTGCCATTGTTGGCTGTAGTGACGCTACCGTGAAACTCCAAGACAACCCTTTTGTAACCGTTTCCTGCGCTGAAGGCGAAGCGGGTAATGTTTATCCTGGCAAAATTCCTTTTCGCATTATTGAAACCGACTTAAGCCTATTGGCCGAGCCTAAAACAGAGATGATGCTTAGTATTGGTAATCCAGATTTAGCTTTTCAAACGAGCTTTTTACCTAATAAAGGCATTGGGCTCGCTCGAATGGAGTTTATTATTAATAAATCCATTAAAGCTCATCCCTTAGCCCTGCTCAATCCAGATAAAATTAATGATCTTGACCAAAAACGGCAGATCCTCGATCTAATTAAACACAGCCCTTCCGGTGCGGATTTTTTTGTCCAACATTTGTCAGAAGGCATCGGCACTTTAACAGCGGCCTTTTACCCCAAACCCGTCATTATTCGACTGTCGGATTTTAAATCAAACGAATACGCTAACTTACTTGGTGGTGCACAATTTGAGCCAAAAGAGGAGAACCCAATGATCGGTTTTAGGGGCGCCTCACGTTACAGCTCTAAACGCTTTGAACCCGCTTTTGAATTAGAATGTTTGGCAATTAAAAGAGTCCGAGAAAAAATGGGACTGACCAATTTAATCGTCATGGTCCCTTTTGTACGCCGTGTATCTGAGGCTAAAAAAGTCATTAACACTTTAGCCCAATATGGCCTTCTAAGAGGTGAACACGGCCTTAAACTCTATATGATGTGTGAAATTCCGAACAACATTCTACAAATAGACGAGTTTGCCACCTATTTTGATGGCATCTCCATTGGAACTAACGACCTAACCCAGCTAGTACTTGGCGTAGATAGAGATTCAGAGCTGGTGGCACATAACTATGATGAACAAGATGCTGGCGTAAAAAAAATGATCCAATGGGCTATTGAAGGTGCCAAACGTAATGGCTTGCATAGTAGTGTCTGCGGGCAGGCACCCTCTGATTACCCCGACATGGCTAAGTTTTTAGTTGAACTCGGCGTTGACTCGCTGAGCATCAACCCTGACAGCCTGCTTAAAACCAATCAAATTGTCCTAGAAGCTGAAAAAAAGCTAACCCTATTCAAATAAACAGAAGTCCCAAAACAGTTCCGATTCAACTATGATTAAAATTGATATTAACCTCCATAAAAAATGATTTTAATCATATTCAATCCACTCGACTGAGTGCTTTTTAACTCTATGGCATGTTATTATTACTTCTTTCAGTTTTTTGGTAGTTTACCCTATTCATTAAGGCCTTTTTCTTGAACTCTTTTTTTAAAAAAATTTACCGTAATTTATTGTGTGTGAAACACTCCGATACGAATTTAGATCAAGATCGAAAACAACTGACTCTTAAGGTCTATCTCTACGTAACCAGCTCAACGCTATTTTTTTTCACTCTACTACATGCTTTTTTCTACCAAGGTGTCAGCGACAAAGTATTGATATTAGAACTTCTAGCCTGTTTAACTCTTTTGTACGCTATCTTTGCACTGAAGCGTCACCAAAATACAAACTGGATAGCCCATTTCACCACCCTTAGCCTCTCTATCTTTATACTCACTTTTGTTTATTGGAATCAAGATCAGAATTTTGGACTTATCTGGATCATTTTTTTACCCATTTACGCCATGACCATCAATGGTCCGACAATTGGACTACGCTATAGTCTGGCTTTCGTTTTTATTTTGTTAATGATCGCCTATGATGGGATTGGACACTGGCAGTCTGGTCAATGGAATGAGATGAGCTTTATTCGTCTTACAATGGCCTCTT
>Ga0316204_10002294_pt1 | contig 44247 bp, 39 predicted proteins | sample 6monrhotite_MG_2_FD_205661 | JGI IMG/M metagenome (GOLD analysis project Ga0316204, IMG submission 205661) | Microbial mat bacterial communities from mineral coupon in-situ incubated in ocean water Damariscotta River, Maine, United States -... | ecosystem: Environmental > Aquatic > Marine >... | reverse complement strand
GTTATATCATGGATTATTACAACGAGATCAGGCCACATACCTATAACGCGGGTATTAGTCCAAATGAATCGGAGCTGAAATATTTAATTAGCTCTAAAACTGTGGCCAATTTTACTTGACCACTTCATAACGATGTAAAACATCAACTAAACAACTGTGTTCTTATTGGCGATAAAGGTTACCTTAGCCAGCAATATCAACAAGATTTATTTGAAACATCGAATATAAAAATTGAAACGCCAATGCGTAACAACAACGCTAATTTCAAACCTTTTCCTAAACCGTTAAGTAAAGCGAGAAAACGAATCGAAACCTTATTTTCTCAATTGTGTGACCAGTTCATGATCCGTCGCAATTATGCTAAATCATTTGATGGTTTTTCAACACGAATATTATCGAAAATAACGGCATTAACGCTCATCCAATGGTTTAATCAACAAAACGGAAATAACATTAACAATCTAAAAGTGGCTGTTTCTTAAATGCACCACGGGTTAAAGAAAGAATATCGAATTGTAAATGGTAATAAAGTTATTTATATGGAAATGATTGGAACTATCCAAAGTGTAAAATTTAAGTATCTTGGTTATTATTACTCAAACTCTTCGGGTTCTACTCAATATTTAGCGAATACCAGTACAAACTTAGTAGATAAATATAAAACAGATATTAACAATTTTTTGAATGGTTTTTCTATCAGTCAATAACTTTGTATATACAAACCACTCAAGAAAGACAAAAAACAGTTGGCATAGTAACCGTTAAAGTAAAACGACTAACATCACGTTATATTAACGATAAAATATACGGTATAAACACCGGTGTAATTTACTTAAATATAATTGTTAATTTATCTACGCTGCCTTTATTGGACGAAAGCCAAAAATTATTAGCCAGATCGACATATAAATTTCGTTGAGTGCAATAGGTGCTGCCAAAATAATACTTTGCATTGCTGATAATTCAATGCCAAATAACGACATTATCATCATTATTAATGCCAGTGTTGCGCCGGTTAATCCCCAGGTTGTAATGTAAGTGGGCAGAATTTTTGATTTAAACATTGAAAAATAAAACATGAGCGATGCGATACAAAAGAATATCACTCCAATCTCATAAAAATGAGTTCGACTTTGCTGTACGATTGATCCCATTAATTCAAAATTAGCAAGATCCGCACTGCCAGACTTTATAAATTCTTGACTTAGTATCAATACTGACAATCCATTGGATTCCATAATAGTAAAGGTTAATGCTTCAAGAGTACGGAAAATAAGATAGCCAATAGCAAATCTAACACTCTGCGCCTTTAACATAGGGAACATCATTACTGCAATAAAAATGGTAGCAGCAACAGAACAAAGGTGAATAATCAAACCAAGTATCCATTGATTTTGATGTAGGTGAGCTGTTTGCAAATAATTATCTGCAAACAAAAACAAATAAAAATAAACTACCAACAATAATTCCGTTTTTTCTGGATTGATCCTTTGCCTTTTCGTCCTTTGTTATTGAAGATTTTTGATTTATCATGGTTTGAGTCTAACAGTCGCTCTATATCTGACCTAGAATAATTTTAATAGCAGCAATTAAAGTTTTTAATAATCAATGAGTCAGATGAACGCTATTAGCTAAAGCTAGAACATACTTAAAATAGATGTGATACGATAAATTATGAATGTAAAAATTATAATTATTCCCTGCTTACTTATTTTTTGGCTACTAGGCTGTGGCGACAACACTTCTTCCAACACCGAACCTGTTCAAGTAATAGATAACCCTTTGCACTATTTTGGTTTTGCCGCAATCGACTGCTCGTTTGACGATCCTACTGATACAGAGACAAAAACAAACTATGTTGATGAGGTTTCTAGTTTTACAAATATAGGGCAAATGTGTGTTTTTGAACCCAATGAAGTTATGGGTGAGCGACTTTCTAATTTTAGACAGTCGGGAATAAAAGCAATGTTACATATTGAATCTATATTATTTGAACATAACAATGATCCAAGTACGGGTAGTGGCACTAAAATTAGTCTTAGGGGCGATGCTAATATACGTTGGTCAACATTTGTTGAACTGAACAAAGCAGTACTTACCGCTCAAGATATTGCAGCTATTTATGTGGTTGATGAACCGGTTTGGAACGGCCTTTCATACGCTGAGTTTTCAGCCGCTTTGCATATTGTAAAAAGCACGTTCCCAAATATTCCTACGATGATGATTGAAGCATATCCTGTTATTGATCAAGTAATGGTGACCGATGAATTAGACTGGCTTGGCTTTGATCGTTACGACACGGTTGATCCAGAAAACGATCAGGCTTGGAAATCAGATTTTAGCGTTGTAGAAGCAGCACTAACGAATTCTGAGCAAAAAATCATTATTGTCGCAAGTACGCAATGGTTACCTTATTATCTCGATGCAGAGATAAAACCCGAGGATATGGAAAAAGTTATCAAGAGTTATTATCACGTTGCCAAATCGCATACCAATGTGATCGCATTGATAGGCTATTTGTGGCCAAGTGGGCTGGATGATCCTCAACAAATTGGGGCGCGAAATTTACCTGAAAATGTTAAACAATCCTTAGAAAACATCGGTAAAAATATAATATTGCATTAGCAAATGCCGCAAACTTAGTCGCTATATGATCTCGACATTGCCGCTTTTTAATATTATTGTGTTCGGTAATTCAATAATTTATCAAGGCTTTTACACAATGGATAGTACGGCGATTATGCTTTGGAGTGTGCTATTTGGTGGCATCGGCATGGGATTTTTTATCTATGGTAAAAAACAGCGCGCAATAATTCCTTTATGCACAGGCTTAGCATTATTTGTATTTCCTTATTTTATGCCAAATGCGTTGATGTTAGTTATTGTTGGGATTGTTTTGATCGCAATCCCTTATTTCATCCGCTTGTAATTACCCTCACAAAGCTACTCTCATATTTATTTAACTTAATTTGTCTAAAAAGCCATTTAATCTATCTAGCATGTCTTGCTGTTGACCAAATTCGGCATTAAACACACTGTCCAATAAATTTTTCATTTGGTTATCATTATTACCAAATAAACGATCAGCTTGGCTATTGGCTTGGTTATATTGATTAACAAAATCCATTACGGGTTTAACAAATTGTGCTAACTGATCCGCATTCGGGTTATCGTCAAATTGTGCAACTTCACTATAAGCTTGGCTAACAACAGAGGTTTGCGTTTGCTTTAAATCAAGGTTAAAGCCGGTTAATTCTCGGCTATCGAAACCCAGTTTTTGCGCCTGTTTAAATGCTTTATCGATATTGCCATTAAAAAATGATTTCTCAATTTTACTAATATTTTTGAGTAAATCACCAATCGCTTTTTTCTCACCTTCATCTAAATTACCATTTACTGAAAAAGAAAAATTCGTTTCACGGTAAGACGATTGTGAATTTTGCGATCCAAATTGCTCGCCGTTGCCATTGCTTGCATAATCAAATTGCTGTGATGCACTGTTTTCTCGATAATCACTAAACGAAATAGAAACCACATCACCATCGGCAGTAGTAATGCTTAAATCGCTGCTATTAGATAAAGATGTCGCGGCATAACTTTGATAGTTAATATTAGTTTGCACACCTTGAGCTGGCTCTGGTGCTTGTAAAGGGGCGTTAATTGGCGTTATCACGGCGGTATTAACGCTGTTATCGCCATTATCGGTAGCAACTTGACTAGGCTGCAATTGTTGTTCGAGTTTATTAATACCTTGATCAATTAAATCGCGACTTTGGTTAATGCCCGCCGCTAACGAATCATCAAGTACATTAATACCACCTAACTCATTTAACGCGTCGGTAAAGCCTTGCTCTACACCTGAGCGGGCTTGTTTAAATAAATCTGCAATTTTTTCGTCGCTGGCACCATTTGCCTTGGCACCTTTTAAGGTGGAACCAACAAAATCAAGCACATTTTTGGCAACACTTTTAAAATCAAAACTATTATCATTTTGCGTTGGTTCTGGCGTTTGGGGAGATAATTTTTGTGTTGAAAAATTTTCAAAACGGTTCGCTAATGAACGATAAACAAGCTTTAAGCCAATAGCTGAACTACGTGGTGATGAAAGTTGCTCGTTAGCGAATTTTAATAAGTCGTTCGTTGAGTGAGCATTTTTTGCTTGGCTATTTTTGAAGGGATCATTTTTTATTAGATCGTTTTTTATTAGATCACTATTATCAAAAGGCTTTTTATCATGAGAAAAAAAAGCGCCCATTCCTAATCCTGAGCCAAATTGATTGCCTATGCCATTCATCGTTCCGATCTCCAAAGTAGCCAATAGTATAGTATCGGCACTTTAAAAATAAACTTAAGTAAAAATACTAGACAAAATGCGAGATGCCGTTAAAATTTGCGCCCTAACACTTAGAGGTATTTTCATGTTTAGCCATATTCATCCTGATAATTATTCATCGCAACTTGAACACAAAGCACAACATATTACTGATTTATTTGCTGAATTTGATTTACCTCAATTTGAAATTTTTACGTCTGAACCGCTAAATTATCGCCAACGTGCCGAATTTCGTTTATGGCATCAAGATGAAGATCTTTACTACATCATGTTTGATAGCAACACTAAGCAAAAATTTCGTGTCGATAATTTTCCCGTTGCAAGCACATTAATCAACCAAGCAATGGTCGCGTTACGCTCAGCAATACTCGACAAACCTGTTTTAAGACAACGCTTATTTCAAGTGGATTTTCTTTCAACGTTAAGTGGTGAGTTGCTGATCAGCTTGCTTTATCACAAGCCACTTGATCAAGAATGGCAACAACAAGCAAGCGCTTTACAAACTCAGCTAAAAAGCACGTTGCATATTAATGTTCTTGGCATTATTGGTCGCGCTCGTAAGCAAAAAATCATTCTGGATAACGATTTTGTTTATGAAAAATTATCAGTGACGGGTCAAGCTTTTACTTATCAACAAGTCGAAAATAGCTTTACGCAACCCAATGCCCGCGTAAATGAAAAAATGTTACTGTGGGCGCAACAAATTACCAAAAACCAAGGTGGTGATTTAATTGAACTGTATTGTGGTAACGGTAATTTTAGTATTGCCTTGGCACAAAATTTTGATCGTGTACTCGGAACTGAAATTTCAAAAACGTCAGTACATTCTGCACAAATCAATATTAAAGCGAATAATATCGATAATATTAAGATTGTGCGAATGTCGAGTGAAGATTTTAGTCAAGCAATGAATGGTGAACGTCAATTTAAGCGTTTAGAAGGATTCGATTTAACTGCTTATAATTACGATACCGTATTAGTTGATCCGCCACGCGCAGGTTTAGATCCCGACAGCACTGAATTAGTCAGCCGTTTTAATAATATTGTTTATATTTCTTGTAACCCACATACATTACAGAACAATTTAGCCGAATTAGTTAAAACCCATAAAATAGAAAAATTTGCTTTGTTTGACCAATTTCCTTATACCGAACATATTGAGTGTGGCGTGTTTTTAACTAAGCGATAATTCGCTATTTTAGCCCTTATTAGAAACTAAATTACTGCGCTTTTTTCGACGGCTAAAATCATGAGCACCTTTGGCAATGATACGTAGTTGCCCAATAGTACGCTCCTTTAACTGCTCATGTTCGCGTTTATCAACATCTAACGCATCAGAACCAGCACTAAATACAATGGTTACCGCAGCATTGGCCTGTAAATAAGCAACTTCAGCATCCAATTGATTGGCATGCTGTAAATAATCGCATAGTTCCATCGTAAAATAACGCACTTCACGACTTACTGCTGCGCGAAAAGCTGCCGAAGTACCCGAACGTTCTCGCAACAATAACCTGAATATATTCCCATTACTTTCGATAAATTCCATAAAAGTAATCACTGAAGTTTGTATAACCGAACCACCATTTTCAATACGCTGACGAGCCTGACGCATTAATTGTCGTAACGTTAAACCTGCTTCATCAACTAATGTTAACCCTAATTCATCCATATCGGTAAAATGACGGTAAAATGAGGTGGGGGCTAACCCTGCTTCTTTAGCAACTTCACGTAAACTTAAACTTGAAAAACTTCGCTCAGCACTTAATTGATTCAACGCTGCATCAATTAATTGTCTGCGTGTTTTTTCTTTTTGCTGCGCTCTTATACCAACCATGTTTTATCGCTGAATGTTACGGTTTATGAATTCTGTAAATATAATACTGAAAAAATATTCACAAGTATTCATTAAATTTTACTTTCATACTTGACTGGACGGATGTGTAAGCTAAAATACAAAAAAGTGTACAGTTGTACGCTGAATTATTTTTTAATTTATCCGTGGAATTTTAATGAAAAAACCTCCCATTATTTGGCTTAATGTCTCTATCTTCACCCTAACCTTTTTAATTGCCGCTGTTGGCGTGACTTATTGGGCATTAACGCACGGTTTTAGTGGTTTTATTATTACCGCTGCAGTAATCAGTTTTATTTATTGTGGTATGTCAATTACCACCGGATACCATAGATTATGGTCTCATAAAACCTTTCAAGCCCATTGGAGTTTACGTTTAATTTTCGCGCTAGGTGGTGCTTTTGCCTTACAAAACAGTATATTACATTGGTCAGCGGATCACCGCATACACCATAAACACGTCGATAATAATGACAAAGACCCTTATTCGGCAAAAATGGGCTTTTGGTATTCACATATCGGTTGGATGTGCCGAGAATATCAAGCGCATCGTTACAATGATTATAATAATGCCCGCGACATACAAAAAGATCCGATTGTAATGTGGCAGCACAAACACTATTTACTTTTAACCATTTTAATGAATTTTGGCGTACCTATTATTATTGGCTTTATTTCAGGCGATATGATCGGAAGCTTATTAATGGTGGGTTTTTTACGTTTAGTATTAAGCCATCACACCACCTTTTTTATTAACTCACTTGCGCATATTTGGGGTAAACAAACTTATACTGATAAAAATACTGCTCGCGATAACGGCATATTAGCCTTTTTTACTTTTGGTGAGGGTTATCATAATTTTCATCATATTTTTGAAAATGACTATCGCAATGGTATACGTTGGTGGCAGTTCGATCCAACTAAGTGGCTGATTAAAGGTTGTGAATATTTAAAATTGACCAAAAAATTACGTGTTAGCCCAGAAGATAAAATTGAAAAAGCAAAGTTGGCAATGACGTTAAAACTAAGCCAGCAGAAATTAAAATTACATCCGCAAGCTGAACAAATGTTGCATAATTTACAGCAAGAATATGATTTATTGATTGCGCGCTTGAATGATTATTACGCAACTAAAAAGCAACTCATTAACGCTAAACGTGAACAGATGATAGTCGATGTTGAAAATTCAGATTTAGTAAAGCAATACCAAGAATTAAAACTAAAATTCATTGAACAAAAACAAAGTTGGCAGCTATATACCGCGAGATTAGCTTAAATACGTCAGGGTTGAAATTGGTTTCAGCCCTGCAATTTTAGTGTTTTAGTAAAAGTTAATTAAAAAACGTAGCAAAATCATCTTCCAAATCATCATAATCTGTTGGTGATAACCCTAATATATCTAAAACATCTTCTGACATCGCCTCCCAATCAGGAGAGATGGTTGAACGTTTAACTCGGTCAACCATATTTTCAGCGGCTTTTAAAGCTGAGAAAGCTAATTGTGCCTCACCACCGTTATGTTTATCTAAATACGTTACATCGTGATGGCGCAAAATTAAGGTACAAATTTCTTTAGGTAAATTCCATGATGAAGCAACGTAATAGCCTAAAACAACATGATTGGTACGATAGTTTTCTTCTTCTAAAGTGACTGAACTAATATTTTGCACATTGGCTTGAATGAGTATTTCTTTATAATTTTTATATTTAAGTGCTAACAACGGAATACCACAATCTCGAAATAGCCCTATGGTATAAAGCATATCAATAGGGATTTCATTTTTTATTTTATTACCGATAAAAGTCATCGCATTGGCGACATCAACGGAATCATCCCAAAAGCGCTCTAATGAGATACTGGCATCACCTTTAAATGACTCTTTTAGTAATAACGCAGTCACCAAACTATTAATCGTTTTAATACCTAACATCATAACGGCTTGCTTTATTTCAGAAATTCTTCGGTTCATACCGTAAAAAGGCGAATTAATTATTTTAAGAATAGCCGACGATAATCCAACATCCGTTGAAATTAGCGTAGCTAATTCTCCAATATCAGGTTCTTCTTGATCCATTAAGCTTTGAATTTTCGTTAATATTTCAGGTTTTATTGGAATTTGAAAACTCGATATTACTGCTGCCATTTTTTTATCATCAAGATCAAACATATTTCACCTTCCTCTAATTATTTACTAAATACTATAGGTTAATTTTAATAAGTAAGGTAAAAAAATAATAAAAAAGATTAGACTATAAAAAAACCAGCAATAAATGCTGGTTTTCTTGCTTATGATAAAGCTTTAATCTACAACAGTTACAAACTATTAAGCAAAAGGATTCACCAAAATCATCGTTTCGTTGCGATCTGGCCCTGTAGACACAATATCTACTGGTACACCGGTTAATTCTTCAATGCGCTTAACATACGCTTTTGCATTAGCGGGTAATTCATCAAAGGATTGTAGGCCAAAGGTTTTTTCAGACCAACCTGGTAATTCTTCATAAACCGGCGTGATTTTTTCATAACCTTCGGCAGCGGTTGGCGGTACAGTAACTAATTCACCATTTGAGTCTTTATAAGCAATACAGATTTTTAAAGTTTCTAAACCATCTAATACATCAAGTTTTGTTAAACAAAACCCGCTGACACTATTAACTTGTACCGCACGGTGCATAGCCACCGCATCAAACCAACCACAACGGCGTTCACGACCTGTTGTCGCGCCAAATTCGTGACCAACTGTACCTAAATGATGACCAATATCATCACTAAGTTCAGTAGGGAATGGACCCGAACCTACACGTGTTGTATACGCTTTAGTAATACCTAACACGTAGTCAATATAACGCGGGCCAAAACCACACCCAGTAGAGACACCACCGGCTGTGGTATTAGAAGAGGTTACATAAGGATAGGTACCATGATCAATGTCTAATAACGTACCTTGAGCACCCTCAAACATGATTGATTGATTGTTAATGCGTGCTTGATCTAATATTTCAGCAATATCGGCTGTCATATTTTTAATGGTATCGGCAACGGCCATCGCGTCGCTCAATACTTGATCGTAATCTACTGGTTCAACCTTGTAGTATTGTGTTAAAGAAAAATTATGATATTCAACAATTTCTTTTAATTTAGCAGCAAAGCTTTCTGGACAAAACAAATCACCAACACGTAAACCGCGACGAGCAACTTTATCTTCATAAGCTGGTCCAATACCACGACCTGTTGTACCAATTGCTTTACTACCGCGAGCTTTTTCACGAGCCATGTCTAAAGCATTATGGTAAGGAAGAATTAATGGGCATGCATCACTAATAAGTAAACGTTCACGTACTGGTACGCCTTTGCTTTCGAGCATTGTGATTTCAGTCATTAGTGCTTTAGGACAAAGCACCACACCGTGACCAATAAGACATTTCACATTATCACGTAAAATGCCAGAAGGAATTAAATGCAGAACAGTTTTTTCACCATCGATAACCAGTGTATGACCTGCATTGTGGCCACCTTGATAGCGAACTACATAACTCGCTTTGTCGGTAAGTAAATCAACAATCTTACCTTTACCTTCGTCACCCCATTGAGTGCCAAGAACTACGACGTTTTTGCCCATGTTTTTTATTTCGTAAAAAAATTAGGCGGGGATTCTACCAAAATTCAATGTTGAGTCCAAGCTATTACGCTTGTTTTTTCAACGCTTAATGAGGGTAATGCTCAATTACTTTGAGTATAAAAATATTTTTCAAGATAAATTAGTTATTTAATAACAATATAATCGCGCCTATTGTAATTAAAAACATCCCCAAAAATCGAATTGAGGTGGTCGGTTCGTTAGCTATTTTTTTCAAATACTTTTGCCACCGATTAGGAAATAATGCAGGTAATAAGCCTTCAATAATAAATACTAAAGCAATAGCGATAATTAACGTTTCATTCATTAAATATTTCTCACAAAAATGGGTGCCATAGCACCCATTTATAAAAAGGAAAAAATTGAGTTACTTTTTACTTTTTACTTTTTACTTTTTTACCATCTTGTTTTAAATAACGAAAAAAGTCGCTATCAGGTTTAACAACCATAATATCGCTTTTACTGTTAAAGCTATTTTCATAGGCTTGTAAGCTACGATAAAAAGAATAGAACTCAGCATCTTTACTATAAGAGTCTGCGTACACTTTTGCTGCTAAAGCATCACCTTCACCGCGAACTTCTGAAGCGTTTTTTTGCGCATTAGCCAACATTACAGTGACCTTAGCATCAATAGTGGCACGTATGATTTCAGACTGTTCTTGGCCTTGCGATCTATGCTCTTTCGCAACAGCAGTACGTTCAGCTCGCATCCGTTCATAAATAGATTGACTAACTTCGAGCGGCAAATTAATCGCTTTTACCCGAACATCGATTACTTCAATACCTAAATCTTGTTTACTACTTTTAGCGCTTATTAATGCTTCATCCATCAATGTTGAACGATCGCCAGAAACAATTTCTGTAATCGTTCTTGTACCAAACTCAGTACGCAGACCATTATTAATTTTTTGTTTTAATAACGCTTTTGCATTTTCAATAGAACCTGATGTACGTAAAAAGTAAGTTGAGAAATCAACAATCTTCCATTTTGCATATGAATCTACCATCAAATCTTTTTTCTCTGAGGTAACAAAACGATCAGGGGCTTCATCGAGTGTTTGAATACGCGCATCTATTTTTCGTACACTTTCAATAAATGGTATTTTAAAATGTAAGCCCGGTTCAAAAACGATCATTTTGTCGGTTTGACTGTCACGTTTAATTTTAGAGAATTGAAAAACAATACCTCGTTGACCTTCATTTATAACAAACACTGAAGAAATAATTAACATCAACAATGCCACTAAAATAGCAATAGAAAAGTTTTTCATGATTAATTTCTTCCTCGATTAAAACGATCACTTCGTCCAGTTTTAGCAGGTACTATTTTATCTGAAAGTGATTTTTGGTCAGCCCTTGCCGCTGAGTTTGGACTCAAACGATTTGCAGGAGCTTGTTGTTGCATGATTTTATCAAGTGGTAAATACATCATATTATTACCGCCATCAACATCGACCATAACTTTAGAGGTATTGCTATAAACTTTTTCCATAGTCGTTAAATATAAGCGTTGGCGTGTTACTTCTGGTGCCGCTTCATACTCAGGTAATATTTTGTTAAAACGTGCAACATCACCTTCAGCATCTAATAACGTTTGTTGTTTGTAAGCTATCGCTTCTTGCTCCATGCGCTTAACTCGGCCACGCGCACGAGGTTCAATACCGCGTGCATACGCTTCTGCTTCGCGTAAGTAACGCACTTCATCTTCTTGCGCTGAAATAGCATCATCAAAGGCGTCTTTAACCTCTTCAGGAGGACGCGCATCTTTGAAGTTAACATCAACAACAATTAAACCTAAGTTATAAGGTTCAATAATACGTTCTAATTCTGCCCAAACTGCTTGACGAATTTTTTCACGACCACTGGTTAAAATATCATCCATTTTAGAATGACCAACCACAAACCGAAGTGCGCTATCAAGCGCTTGATTTAAACTATCGTCAGCATCGGTTACGCTAAATACATAGTTACGTGGGTTTTCAACACGGTATTGTATTTCCATTTCAACACGAACAACATTCTCATCTTCAGTTAACATAAAGCCCGAAGCCGGTAAATCACGCGTTGTTTGTACATCAATTGGAATAATATTTTCAACAAACGTCCATTTCCAACGAAGGCCTGGTTCTACCATGCCATCATATTGACCAAAACGTAATACAATACCTTTTTGCGCTTCTTTAATGGTATAAAAACCACTAAACGCATAAACCACTATAGCGATAACAAATAACAAGCTAATGCCAATGCCTGAAAAACTTTTACCTGAACTTGAATTGCCAGTCGATTTTTTGCCACCAAAAATCCCGCCAACTTTATTGCCCAGATCTTTTAATAATTCGTCTAAATCAGGTGGTCCTTGGTTTTTGCCACCTTTGTTTTTCCAGGGATCTTTATCGTTATTCCCCGGTTCATTCCAAGCCATGTTGCTCTCCAATAAATTTAAAATTTGATTAATGTTCTATAAAGTTTTCTAAATCAGACGGTTGTTGTTTTAATAAACGATTCCATTCACGAAGTGGTAATTTTATATTGAGCAAACAATTACCTTGATCATCATACTCTTCACTAGCAATACAATTTAGTTGATAAAATATCCCACGAAATCTACCTGCACTAGGTGGAATTTTCAAGCGTTGCTTTACTATTTGTGCGCCTAAACGCTCTTTTATTGCCTGTAATAACAAGTCTAAACCAATATTGTGTTGCGCCGATAACCATACTCGTATTGGCTTACCTTGATCATCACGATCAATTCTTGGCAAGCTTTCAGGTAACATATCTATTTTGTTACAAATTAATAACTGTGGCACCTCACCCGCTTCAATTTCAGTTAATACCTGTTCAACTTGATCAATATTGTCATCACGGCGTTCATCTGAAACATCAATTACATGTAATAATAAATCAGCTTCACGCGTTTCCGTTAATGTTGCTTTAAATGCAGCGACTAAATCATGTGGTAAATGTCGAATAAAACCTACCGTGTCTGCTAATACAATACGGCCAACATCAGGTAAATCCATTTTACGTAAGGTTGGATCTAACGTTGCGAACAGTTGATCAGCCGCATATACCTCTGAATTAGTTAAACGATTAAATAATGTTGATTTACCTGCATTTGTGTATCCTACCAAAGAAACCGTTGGTATTTCAGCACGAGTACGTGCCCGCCTCCCCTGTTGTCGTTGAGCCTCAACACGAGCTAAACGAGCCAAAATATTTTTCATACGCTCACGTAATAAACGTCTATCAGTTTCTAGCTGTGTTTCACCCGGACCGCGTAAACCAACACCACCTTTTTGGCGTTCAAGATGGGTCCAACCTCGGATCAAACGAGTACTAATATGACGAAGTTGAGCTAATTCAACTTGTAACTTACCTTCATGGGTACGTGCTCGTTGGGCGAAAATATCAAGAATAAGACTCGTTCTATCAATTACCCTACATTGGCATAACGCTTCTAAATTTTTTTCTTGTGATGGTGCTAAACTATGATTAAATAAAATCACATTCGCATCAAAAAGTTTTACTGCATCAGCAATTTCTTGTGCTTTACCACTGCCAACAAAATATCTTGTATCGGGTGTTTTTCGATTGCCATTAATAACATCGAGGCACGTAACACCCGCCGAAGAAACAAGCATTTTAAATTCTTGTAAATCTTCTCGGGTATTTTCATCGGGGAAATCTATATGGACAAGTATTGCTTGCTCACCAGCCTGAAAACGATCAAACAAGCACTAAACTCCGAGCAAATCCTAATACCATTAAGTTATGACTCCGAACTAAAGTCTGTATTTGGCATTGGCGCTGTTGAAACGGCACGAGCCGGAACTACTGTTGAAATAGCATGTTTATAAACCATTTGACTCACAGTATTTTTAAGTAAAATTACAAATTGATCAAACGATTCAACTTGTCCCTGTAACTTAATACCATTAACTAAGTAAATTGCAACAGGAATGCGATCACGACGTAGCGCATTTAAAAATGGGTCTTGTAAAGATTGACCTTTAGCCATTAGTAGATCCTTATTTTTATTCTTTTTAAAATTTCAAGTACAAATATAAACTTGCCTAATATTATTATAACGGCAATTAAAGTTTAATATTTAGTTAATACAACATAAAATCAATTATACATCAATGTCTTTTAATTACTTAACTCTTTGTGTAACTACTTCATAAATAGTACAACTATTTAAGCATTGCCAGTACTTGTTGCAAATTATTATCATTTTCCATACTTAACCAAGTTAAATTTGGCCATTTTCGCAGCCAAGTTAATTGCCTTTTTGCTAATTGTCTTGTTGCACAAATCCCTTTAAAAATCATTTCATCGTGATCATATTCGCCATTAAGGTGCTGCCACATTTGACGATAACCAACGCAACGAATTGACGGTAAATTCTCATGTAAGCGGTTTCGTTGCATTAACGCTTTGACTTCTTGTTCGAAACCTTGCGCGATCATTTGTTCAAAACGTAACGCTATTCTATCGTGCAAAGTTTTACGTTCTTTCGGTGCTATCGCTAGCTGTAAAATATTACCGCTAAGTTTATCACCTTTTGTTTGTGATAAATGTGTCAAGCTGTTACCCGTTAAACGAAAAACCTCTAAAGCTCGGGTAATACGCTGACTATCGTTTGCATTAATTCGCGCTGCCGCTTGTGGATCACAGCCCGCTAGTTGTTGATGTAAAGCTGTCCACCCCATTTGCTGTGCTTCTTGCTCAATTTGTTGACGTACTTTCGCATCGGCTTGCGGTAAGGGAGAAATTCCTTCAATTAAGCTTTTAAAATACATCATACTACCACCAACTAATAATGGTATTCGACCTTTAGCTCGAATTTCAGTGATTTCTGCCAGAGCATCCTGACAAAACTCGGCAACTGAATAACTTTGCTCTGCGTCACGTATATTAATTAATCGATGTGGGTATTGTGTTAATTCCTTTGCCGTTGGTTTAGCCGTACCAATATCCATATCTCGATAAATTAAGGCAGAATCGACACTGATAATATCACAAGGTAAAACATCGCAAAGCTGCATTGCCAAAGCGGTTTTTCCAGATGCTGTTGGTCCCATTAAACAAATAACCGGTGGTTCTGTTGATGTATTGTTGAATGAATTGGAAGTAGCCGACATCGGTCTCATAATTTATTGGGTTGAGTAAACTTTGATAATGAAGATGTGAGGTCAACCTTGACGGAATTCAAGCACAAATGCTTTTTAAATTCTGTCCCTTTGGTAATACTTACTTTTTCTAATAATAATTGTGCGGAGGTAAGAGTAAACATTTCTGATGCGGTAAGTTGAGCAATAACTTGCAGCCAATGTTCAGCTAACAACGGTTTATGTTCATTAATGAGCATTAAGTTTTTTACCATAATGATAAAAGCACTACAAACATCTTGTTGACGCAAACAGGCGGGAAACTGTCTGATTTGAACATGCGTTTTATCTTTAATTAATAAAATAATACCCGCTTGTTCAAAAAGTACTTGTTGTTTAGCAAGCCAAGTAATTTCACCTTCGGCAAGTTTTAGTTGTTGAGGTAAGAGTAACGGTTGGCTCACTAACCCTTGCGACCAACGTTGGGCAATACTATGTTGTTCGTCTTCAACGGCCAATGCATATATATCAAGCAAACGTAATTGATTTTCCAAAAAGCACAGTGCATATTTTTCTTGCTCAATATAAAACAATGTTACCTCTGACTGATTTTCAGAATGAAGGCTAACTAAAGACGGGTTTGCTGGGGAATGATTTTCATCCAAAGTACTTGATGTCATTAACCCTTGATAAGCTTGTGTTGCAGATTTTGTTACACTATCTTTTTGATTTACATAATCATAATGAACAGGGGTGACTTCATTAACTTTTCGTAATGGCGTTATATATTCTGCTGTTTGATCACTAAACTGGATGCCTTGCCTACTGTTTTCACTCACAATTTCATTTTTGTTGAAATTTTGGTTTTCAACATCATGAGTACTAGGGATTAATTGAGAGGTATTACTTAGCTCAATTATTGCTCCATGAATCACCGAGTAAATAAAGTCGTGAACATAACGCCCTTGATGAAACCTTACCTCATGCTTTGCGGGGTGAACATTAACATCAACTTCACGATGATCAAGCTCCAAATACAGCACAAAAGCAGGATAACCTTCACTTGGTAGACTATCAGCGAAAGCTTGACGAATAGCATGATTGATTAATTTATCACGCATCATCCGACCATTAACATAACTATAAGAGAGATCGTTTTGATTACGCACAAAATCTGGTGTCGCAACCCAGCCCCACAAATGCAAATCCTCATGCTGACAATCAATCGTCAACGCGTGGTCAATAAATTTTTGTCCACAAATTTTAGCAACACGTTTGCCATACTGTGTTTTGTTACTGAGTGCTTGATATTGGCGGATCATTTTACCATTGTGCGTTAAGCTAATCGCCACATCGAAGCGCGCTAAAGCAATACGACGAATAACTTCATCAACATGCGTAAATTCGGTTTTATCGGTACGCAAAAATTTTCGTCTTGCAGGCGTATTAAAAAATAAATCTTGTACGTCAATTGTCGTGCCATCTGGGTGCGCTGCGGGTTGTACAGTCACTTCCATATCTCGACCTTGTGCACATGCTTGCCAAGCCTCTGCTTGAGCCTTTGGCTTAGAGGTTAACGATAAACGCGATACCGAGCTAATACTGGCAAGTGCTTCGCCACGAAAACCCAAACTTGTAATGCTTTCTAAATCATCAAGATTTTTAATTTTGCTGGTAGCATGACGACTCAGTGCTAAACACAATTCGTGTTTAACAATGCCATCACCATTATCGATAATGCGAATGCGTTTGCGGCCACCTTTTTCAATATCAATATGTAATTTAGTCGCACCAGCATCTAAACTGTTTTCAATGAGTTCCTTAACCACTGAGGCAGGACGTTCAACCACTTCACCTGCAGCAATTTGATTCGCAAGGCGAGCAGGTAATATTTCAATACTCATAACGTTTTATTAATTATCCAGCTCACGGTATTTTTAAAGTTTGACCAATACGAAGTCTATTGGTAGATAAATTATTTAAAGATTTTATTTGGGTCGTTGAAACATTATAACGTTGTGCTAACTTAGACAATGATTCACCGGGGGTAACTTTATGTTTTTTATAACTAATAGAAGCGTAATATGTATCTCGTGGTGGATGATCTAAAAAGTAATTTTTAAGTCCTGACAATACTGCATTAGCTAATTTTTGTTGATGATCTGCTGAGTTTAGATTTTTCTCTTCACGGGGATTCGAAATAAAGCCAGTTTCCACTAAAATAGAGGGAATATCTGAGGCTTTTAATACCGCTAAACTAGCATGTTGGGGTAATTTTTTATGCATTCTTGTGATTTTTCTTAGCTGTTTGATCACACTATTTGCAATATCTCTACTTACTTCTAACGAGTGCTCTTTACTTAAATCGGCCAGTGTAAAGGCTAAATTGGCATCTCGAGTATTTTTAATGGTGTCACCACCGCCACCTAACAATTCAGAGCTTTTTTCTCGATTAACCAACCATTTTGCCATTTCAGACTCAACACGTTTATTTGAAACTAGCCATACCGACGCTCCACTTGGTTTTGGTGTATAAAAAGCGTCTGCATGAATAGACACTAAAAAATCAACTTTTTCCTTGCGTGCTATAGTTGTACGTCGATTAACATGCACATAATAATCCCCCTTTCGGATCATCACAGCTTTCATGCCCGTTTCATTATTGATTAAGGCTTCTAATTTTTTCGATATCGCCAAAGTAACCCGTTTTTCATAGCTACCTTTCGCGCCGATAGAACCAGGATCTTCTCCACCATGACCGGCAGCAATACCAATAACAATATCACGCTTACTGTATTGTGTTTGCGTAACCGCTTTTACAGGTTTGTTTTTATCATATAAATCGATCACCAAACGATGACCATATTGCCCTGCAGGCGCGAGTGCAAAAATACTTAATTGAAAATTATTCGCCAGCTCTAAGACTAAACGTGTATTCTTCTTATTTTTAACGGTGCTAGTACGGATTTTTTTAACGCGATTATCATCTTCTACAACATTTTTAAGCACTGCTAGATTCTTGCTATTTTTAAAATCGATAACTAAACGTTGGGGGTTTTTCAAACTAAAATAGGTATATTCAGGTTTATTAGATAAATCAAAAACAATACGCGTATTTTCTGGTGCTGGCCACACTCGCACACCGTCAATGCTATTCATAGCATAAGACTGAGCTGATATTAAAAATAAGGCACTAGTAAGTAGTTTGAGTACCATGTTTTTTCGTGATGAATCTCGCGCTTCTCTTTGCGCTAGCTGGTACACCTTTATTCTATTCTTTAAATACTTGAGTAAGCCTGTGAACATAAAAGTAATATTCCCATAAAACGTGCTTTATTTATTATTGTTTTTATTAAAAGCAGTGGCACATAACATTAATATTTTTTCACCCCAAGGGGTTTGTGCCGATAATTCTACCTCTCGCTGCTCCCCACTATAAGCTAAGTTGATGTGAAGATCAGCATTAACAATAAATCCAGTGCCTTTTTCTGGCCATTCAATAAAGCTACAGCAATTATCATTAAAATAATCGCGAATTCCCATGTATTCTAATTCTTCAGGATCGGCTAAACGGTATAAATCAAAATGATAAACTTGCCAATTTTCCAAATCATAGGGTTCAACTAAAGTATAGGTTGGACTTTTTACTTTGCCTTGATGTCCCATACCGCGAACAAAACCGCGCGTTAACGTGGTTTTACCAGCCCCTAAATCGCCATATAAATAAACAACAAAACCTTTATTTTGTTGTTTTATCACTTTGGCTAATTCAGTGCCAATGGCAATGGTTGCCTGTTCGTTTTTTAAAAGATAATGTTGTACGTTCATATATGCTTAATGATTTTTTAGTCTATGTAATTAATATTTTCAATTAACGCTGTGTTGCAAAGGTAAAAACAAATCGCTTGCTAGCATACCGCGTTGTCCCTGATTTTTAGCAATTACATCCGCGCTATAGCCATGTATATAAACGCCGAGCTTAACAGCATCAAATAAATTGTCTAGCTGCAAAATTAATGCGGCTATTATGCCTGATAATACATCTCCCATGCCACCACTAGCCATGCCAGCATTGCCCGATGTGTTAATCCATATTTGCTTGCCATCAGAGATTAAACTACCTGCACCTTTTAGCACGCAGATACCGCCATATTTTTCAACAATATTGATTACCGCCTTAAAACGATCCCTTTCTATATCAGCAACAGTGCAATCAAGAAGTTGCGCAGCTTCCGCAGGATGTGGCGTTAGCACTCGTTGATTATTGAAGGTTGGATTTTGTGCTAAAAAATATAAACCATCCGCATCAATCACGCTGATTTTATCTGTTTGCTGTATTGTAAATTGATATAATTTTTTTGCCCATTCGCTACGACCTAACCCCGGACCAATAATGAATGCTTGCGCCTTGTTAACAAAAGCTGAGTCTTGTAAATCAACGATATTAGATGGTGCCAACATTAACTCTGGGCGACCATTGAAAACCAAGGCTTGATTATCTACGTGACAACATGTTGCAACCAATGAGGCGCCACAACGTAAGGCCGCTTCACTGGCGAGGCGTATTGCCCCTGGCATACCTTGACCGCCACCAATAGCGAGTAATAATCCTATATTTCCCTTATGACTAGCAGGTTTTCTAAGAGAAATAACAGGTTTTGTGCTATTTTTCAAAATATATATACTGGAATTAACTTGTTGCTCGAACACTTCATTCACGCTTAAACCAGCAAAATATAATTTGCCAACATAATTTGCTGCTTGTCCTGTTAATATACCTTTTTTAATAGCAATAAAACTGACGGTAAGATCGGCCTTAATGGCTTGGCCACCCGCTATTCCTGTCTCTGCATTTAACCCTGACGGAAGATCAATACTTAACACTTTTGATGGACTAGCATTCACCGCATTAATTGTATGTTTAAATAATGAAGTAAGTTCACCTTTAAAGCCTGTACCTAAAATGGCGTCGATGATCACTTCGCCGCTAAAGTTCGCAATTTCATTTTCAACTTTAAGTTTGTTCACAGCAACAATCATTTTTGTAACTGACATTGAATCTATGGCTAAATACTGCTGCATTGCAATTGCTGCATCACCATCAACCATGTCCTGCTCACAAAGCAAGATAAGTTTAACCTGTAATCCAGAGAGTTTAGCTAATCGTGCCACCACAAAACCATCTCCGCCATTATTGCCTTTGCCGCAAATAACTAAAATAGAATGTGTTTTTTTAAAATACTTTTGCAACGCTGCAAACGCCGCTTTACCTGCTCGAGTCATTAATTCAAACATTTCAATATTGAGCAGTGTAGCAACTTTAGGCTCATTTTCACGAACTTGCTTAGCGCTATAAGCTTGCTGTGGTAAACTTCGGGTTAATTTTGTCATTGTGATTCAAATCACCTTAACTATTTATTTTATATGATCAACTATCAACAATTAGCAGAAAAAATCAAGCTTTGGGGGCAAGAACTCGGTTTTGCTCAAGTAGGCATTACCGATGTTGATTTAAGCACACATGAACAACCCTTTAACGATTGGCTAGCTAATCAATATCACGGCGATATGGATTATATGGCAAACCACGGTTTAATGCGCGCTCGTCCAAATGAATTATTGCCAGGGAGTTTACGCTGCATTAGCGTACGCCTAAATTATTTACCCACTAACGCTAAATTTGCCAAATTATTAAAAAAAGCAGATCACGCCTATATCAGTCGTTATGCCCTCGGTAGAGATTATCATAAATTAATGCGTAATCGCTTAAAACAACTGGGTGAAAAAATAAAAACGCATTGCCACGCTTTAAATTATCGCCCTTTTGTTGATTCTGCGCCAATTTTAGAACGTCCATTAGCTGAAAAAGCAGGCTTAGGTTGGATAGGTAAACATTCGCTATTAATTAATAAACAAGCCGGATCGTGGTTTTTTCTTGGCGAACTATTGGTCGATATTCCTTTACCTATTGATAGCGCACCACAAAACGATTGTGGTAGTTGTGTGGCTTGCATAAAAATTTGCCCAACCAACGCCATAGTCGCCCCTTATGTTGTTGATGCAAGACGTTGTATTTCATATTTAACTATTGAATTAAAAACGGCGATCCCTGAAGAATTGCGTCCGTTGCTTGGCAATCGTATTTATGGCTGTGATGATTGCCAATTAATTTGTCCGTGGAACAAATTTGGCGAACTTGGCTGCGAAGATGATTTTCAACCTCGCCAGCAACTCGATGAAATTACCTTGCTTGAATTGTTTTCTTGGAATGAACAAGATTTCCTACACAACACGCAAGGTTCGCCAATTCGACGCATTGGTTTTGATTGTTGGCAGCGCAATATTGCCGTTGCTCTAGGTAATGCCCCTTTTAATGAAAATATCATCTGTGCATTACAAGCTCAATTAATTGAAGCGAATGACATGGTTGCAGAACATATCCACTGGGCAATATCACAACAACAGCAAAAGCGAATAGCTTCTTTGCAAGCTCCTAACGAACGTTTAACCGCACGCTTAATACGTTCAGTAGAAAAAGGTTTACCAAGGGATGCTTAATATACCCAAGCCACTTGAAGATGCAAATTTCAGCTGAATCCTGCACCTTCAGGTGGTTTAAGTATAAACCTATGACGTTATTTATGATGATTAAGTTTACGTTTTTGACATTGATTTAATGTAGTGATTTTTTCTTGATCACTCATCGCTGTCCAACCCGTTATTTCATCTAAGTGACGAAAGCAACCGAGGCAAATATCCTTTTCATTCAAGCAACAATTTCGCACACAAGGGCTGGTGATTTGTGTGGCGAATTTATTAGCCTTATTTTGATCTGGAGTTGAATTACTCACAAACTAGTCACCTTTAAATTGCCTCCGCAAATAAGGTTAATAATTGTGCTTGTTGTGCCAACTTTTGCATTGAAAATTGAATGTCAGACGCTTGTGAGCTGGTTAATGACTGTTCTAACTCTTCGCAACTCTCATTAAAATCTGCCGCCGACATAATTTTTGCAATCAACTTTAACTGTTGCAAAATACCTTCTGCTGACGATCTCGCTTCTTGCGTTAGTTTAGATTTTTGATTTTCAAGTACTGTATTTAAGGTGCTCACGTGATCGGCGATTAATTGTAAATACTCTTCGATCATAAAAGCAGCTAATTCAGCAGAGCCTTGGTTGCGAGCAAAAACTTGTAAATCAAATGCTTGATTTTCAAAGATTAGATCACCATCATTTAACACATCATCAAGAATATTCTGTTCTTTAATTACACTTGTTGAGGTTTTGGTATGACCAGTTTTTGTATTAATTTTTTCTTTGATTTTGTCATTAGCTTTTATATTCGTTTTTTCAAAAACTTTACCTAAACCGTCATTTTGTGTCAGCGCTTTTAGCCAAGGCTTTAAGGTATCCGTTAGCTGTGGTAAATCTAAAATATTTGTGATCACGGCTATTTGCCAATTTTTAGCTAAATCAGGTAGCTCTTTTGGCAAGGTAAAATATTGTTCAGTTAACGAAAACACGCCTCGTGCGACCGTTTTTCCCGTAACTAATTCAACCAACGGTGATTGTTCAAACTCAGTTAACAACACCAAATAACGCCCTGTTTGCCAATATTGAAGCATAGAATAACTATTACTAACGACCGTAACTTGCATCCCTAACCATGTTAAAAAGCGTATAATATGCTGTTGTTTTAGAATATTTTTAGTAGCTACTAATACTTCTACTTGAGTATTTTGATAACGATACTTTTTAAAACACTCAGAAATCAATAATTGATTGTTTTCGGCCTCTCCTGCCATTAAAGTTTGTAGATGTTCAATGAATGTCTGCTGCGTTATTAAATTTTCTGTAAAGGCATAAAAACTATACCGTTCAAATGCACATTGATTTAACGATTGCATAACTAACAGCTTTGGTTTTAATTTATTAGGTAAACTGTCAATATGATTAGAGACAATATCAATAGCCGTAGTAAAACTATCTGACGCCAAAAAAATCGCAGTTATCGGTTGTTTAGTGAGTTGCTTAACGGAATACTGTTTTGCAAAATATTCTGCTTTAGCTAGATGATGATTAAAAGCATGATTAGCTTTTAATATCTCGTCTAATTGCGTTGTTACTTGCTCATTTGCTGAGATAACTAAAAAGTGTTGCTGTTTTAAATCTACGTTGGCAATTGTTTGTTGCTCGGTAGATAACGCTAACGGTAAGATTAATTCAATGGCTAAATAGTCATCATTTTCAAAAACGTCAACATCGGTTACCAGTAATCGAGCTAACAAAACACGTAAAGCTAAAATTTTGCTACTTGTAAGCTCGGTCAGTTTATCCTGATCTAACATTAATAATTTAAGCTGTTCAGCCAAAAATTGATTTTTTTGTTCTTGAGTAGTTTGCGCGGTTACCAGCAGTTTAAAACTAAAAGCAATACTTTGTTGACCTGAATTTTTATCATGTAAGCGTAATGATACTAATAAGTTAGCCTTAAATTGTTGTTCCAAAATTAGTGCACTAAGCATACTAAATAATTGTTGAAAAAGTGCTGTATCTAGCTTAACTAAAGGTAGTATTTCATGTTGAAAATTCAGTTGAATATTATTTTGTTGAATACTTGCTTCAAAATTTGCATTCATTACCGCACAAAAAATTTCTTCGATAAAATTAACATCGGTAAATACTAAAGAATGTTCAGCTGGGGTAATTAAGGCTTTATTCTCACCTTGTAATAGAAATTCATTCGCTAACCATGTTTGCTTGCTGCGCAATTTTATTCGATTAAGTAAGCGATACAATTGCGCTACCGTTATACCAGAATCTATTGAAATACTTTGCGCTTGCAACATTACTTGTGCTAACAATTTATTTAAATCTACATGTTGATTATTTTCATGACGCATTACTTGATGAAATTGTTCATTAAATCTTATGGCTAAATTTGCTAATTCTTGTTCTAACTCTGCCTGCGTCGATACATTTATTAAGCTACCAAGCCATTGTTTATTTTTATACTCAATCGTTATTTCAACTGTTTGCTGTTGTAGGGTTTCTAATTCAAAATGTTGAATAGTTTTTTTCTTTTTTGCGATTTTTGCATGATTAATTAAGTTTAAACACGCTTGCTTAGAAAAATATCGACGCCATGATGATGACTGTTGCCCGCCATTTGCCAATATTTGATGCCATAGCTTTCTCTGCTCATTTGAATTTGTATTTGTATTTTCACCTGCCGGACATTGCCAAAAGCAACAGCGATTATTTTCACTTAAAAAGCTATTTTGAAACATAACACTTTGTTGTAAATCTAAATAATCTTGTTTGCTATATTCAGGCTGTTGTAACTGTTCAATAGCAGTAACAATCTCTTGTTCCTCTATACAAATAATTTGTCCTTGTATCTCCTCTGTTGAAAGTTCTCCTGTGATCGCTTTTTGAATTAACGTTACCGTATGTTGGTTAAGGTGTTTTATTTTTCGCCTTAAATTAAGCAAAATAATGCATGTTAATAACACACCGCTAGAAATTACAGCCAATATCGTCCAAACCCAATACTGTTGAGTAAAATGAGGAAAATAGCGTTGAATTAAAGCCGTTACAACAGGTTTATTTAGTGATGATTTTTTTTGGTTTTTTAACGTTTCATCAACCCAATTGTTAAACGTTAACTCTGTTGTTTGTAATGACTGCAACCATAATGACAACATTTGTCGATGCTGTTGCGACAAACGTAATTGGCCGCGCCATTTTGCTAAAAAATTCTGCTTTTTTAAAAGTAATTGCTCGAAGTTAATCAGTTGTAAGTGTAATTTTTTACCCTCACCACCTTCGTCATTGCTTGGTAATAATTCATCATAAACTAAAAACAAATGTTCACTGAGTGAAGCAATACTTTCTAATAAGTCCTCTGATGACTTTATATTTAAAAGTTTTATTTTTGAATATAAATCAGAAATAAACGGTTTTAATTGATTATAATTAAGTAATTGCTGAGTAATTAGAGCGTAGGCCTTAGCTCGATTAGCTGTAACCCTATCGGTAACGTTATCGCTGGTGATTTGTTTAAAAAGTAACTGCTGCTGTTGCTGCTTTTGATCCGTTAACTTAGTTAATGAAGATAACATTAACTGTAATTGAATTAATGAATCCGCTTTTAACTGTTGATTTACATCACTGCGGGCATGTAAACGCGATATTGTGTCTTCGAGTTTTACTTGTTGGTTAAGTAACTCTTTAAAAATAGTACTTTGTGCAGGAAATAATTTAACTAAATCTTGATATAATATGGTCAGTTTTTGGTGTTCACTGATGTATTGACTAGGATCTTCGGATGATAAAATTTTGGTAATGAGTGCTTTTGCTGAGCTTGATACTCGTTGATATTCAATTTGATTCTGCCAAAAAGGCAGCGTTGTGGTCGTTAATTGTTCACTCCCTTGCTCGCTTTGCCAGAATAAGAATAACGACGAACCAACCGACATTAATATTAAAAGAAATATAATGACAATTCGTGTCGTTAAAAGTCGATAAAAAGCAGATAAATTAGAATTTTCCATGAAATATTGTAGATTTAAAATCTATCACCGTTACCACTAAAAATAAGAGTCTCTAGTGTAGGGGAATTTCATTAAGAATCAATGCAATTTCATATTAGCGATAGTACATTAACGCGTTTTGCTAATCCAAGCCCAATTCATTTCAGCAACAATCGGGGCTTGTCCCGACTCATCAATTAATTCAACCGCGACCACTAAATCGCCCTTTGCTTGTTGTTGTATTTGACAAATTTGATCGGTATTTAAATTTGCTTTTGCCGTTAACGCGCCTTGCATGCGTTTATTATAATGCAGTGTCATTGATTTTAATAATGGCAAACTGCTATCTGGTAAATTCATTCCAAGTATTATCCCTGTAGCAGACTCAGCCAATAATGCTGCTGCAACAGCGTGAATACCACCAATATGATTTTGAACTCTTTTTTTATTAGCAAGTGAAAGTAAAACTTCTGTGTCCGTTACTTTTAGTAATTTAATTTTGGCAGTATTGGCAAATTTTACCTGACTGCAAAAAAGTTTGGTTAATAAAAACGAATGAAAAACTTTAGGAGTTTTATAAATTTTAGTTACGTAGCTACTTAAACGATTTGCCATGGTCTGCCCAACAATTAAATTTGATACTTATATTGTTTAATAAACTGGTCAGACCTTCAAGCGTTATTTTTGAAGTGATAGGTTATATATTAAAGAAATGCTCGCGATATACTTTTAATTCATTAATAGAATCAAGAATGTCATCAAGCGCTAAATGTGCGCCTTTTTTTTGTACTTTAGCTAAAATTTCTGGTTTCCAACGACGGGCAAGCTCTTTTATTGTACTGACATCTAGGTTGCGATAATGAAAGTAATCTTCAAATTCAGCCATGTATTTTACTAAAAAGCGGCGATCTTGACCAATACTGTTACCACACATTGGTGACATACCTTTAGGTACATATTGAGAAACAAATTCTATCGTTTGAGCTGTTGCACTCTCAAGTGACACTACGCTTTCTAAACAACGCTGAGTCAAACCGGATTTACCATGATGTTCTATACACCATTCACTCATATTATCGAGCACATTTTTAGACTGCTGAATTGCTAACATAGGGCCTTTTGCCAAAATATTAAGCTGACTATCAGTAACTATGGAAGCTATCTCTAAAATAACATCTGTTTCCGGATCTAATCCTGTCATCTCTAAATCTAACCAGATTAGATTGGTGTCGTTACTGCTCATGAAAATTCCTTATTGTGCTCTATCTGTATGCCTAAAATATTACTAAAGATTAGTGTTGAGTAAGCATTAGGTTAAATATCGATAATTAAGTATAATACGTTACATCCTTTTGTATTCAAAAATTATTAACTTTTAGGTAAAAAAGTGGCGAAAAAAAAACTCACCCACAGTCAGTCTCGTCGAATAAAAGCAAATCAAGCCAAAAAGTTACGTAATAAGAACGAACAACAACATTGGCAAGACGGTGAATTAAGTGATGCTCAGACTGGCATTATTATTAGCCGGTTTGGTCAACATGCTGATGTTGAAAGCGAACAAGGCATTGTTTTTCGTTGTAACATTCGCCGCTCTGTAGACTCGCTAGTATGTGGTGATACCGTATTATGGCGGCAAGGAAAAGCAACTGAACACAGTATTTCAGGCATGATAGAAGCAGTAGAAGAACGAAAATCTATGCTTTGTCGCCCAGATGTTTATGACGGAATAAAACCTATTGCCGCTAATATCGATCAAATTTTAATTGTTTCCTCAGTTTTACCCGCATTTAATAGCGACATTATTGACCGTTATTTGGTTGCCGCGGAGCAAACAGGTATTACGCCGATACTATTATTGAATAAAATTGATTTATTAAACAAAGAAAATAAATCCACAATAATGGCAAGCATAAAAATTTACCAAGATATCGGTTATCAGGTTTATTTAGTCAGTAATGAAAGTGGTGAGGGTGTTGAAGCTGTTCGAGCTCTACTAAAAGACAAAATTAGTATTTTTGTTGGTCAATCAGGTGTTGGAAAATCAACCCTAGTAAACAGTTTAATGCCTGAGTTAGGCTTAATCACCCAGCAGGTTTCAGACAATTCAGGATTAGGACAGCACACTACAACGGTTGCACGATTATTTCATTTCCCACAAGGCGGTGATTTGATTGACTCGCCAGGTATTCGGGAATTTGGTTTATGGCATTTAAATGCTGAAGAAGTCTTTAATGGTTTTACTGAATTTGAACAATATCAAGGCTTGTGCAAATTTAGAGACTGTAAACATCAACAAGATCCCGGCTGCGCATTAACAAATGCGTTAGCAAATAAAAAAATCCATCCCCAACGCTTTGACAGTTTTCAACGTATTTTAGCTAGTTTAGGGGATAACACGCTCACTTCCCGCTTTAATGATTAACAATCACTGATTAACAATATCAACAACAAGGTAATAAAAGAAACAATGCTAAACAAAATTAAAATTGCCCTGCAATACATAATGCCCAAACATGCAATTTCACGCTTATTAGGTAAATTAGCTGCTGCCGAAGCAGGTTGGCTAACGACTAAGTTAATCTCGCTATTTATTAAGTCTTATGAAATAAATATGGCTGAAGCAAAATACAAAAATGCCAGTGATTTTAAAACGTTTAATGATTTTTTTACACGTGAACTTGAAGAAGGCGCACGCCCAATTAATAACGACGATAATTGTCTTTGTTATCCAGTAGACGGTGCCATAAGCCAGCAAGGCGATATTGTTGACGGACAACTAATTCAGGCCAAAGGATTTAATTACAGTTTAATTAGCCTACTTGGCGGTGACACTAAAACCGCAGAACCATTTCAAAATGGAAAATTTTCATGTATTTATTTAGCGCCAAAAGACTACCATCGCATTCATATGCCAATGGCCGCGACATTACGTGAAATGATTTATATACCAGGTGAATTATTCTCAGTTAACCCACTTACCGCCAGTAATGTGCCAAATTTGTTCGCCCGAAATGAACGTGTAGTTACCATTTTTGATACTAAACATGGTGCAATGGCTATGGTTTTAGTTGGCGCAACTATCGTTGCAAGTATTGAAACCATCTGGGCTGGCACGATAACTCCTCCTGCAGGTAAAGACATCTTTCGCTGGCAATATCCCTGCGATGGCAAAAATGCTATTCACTTAAAAAAAGGGGATGAAATGGGACGCTTTAAACTTGGCTCTACGGTTGTATGTACCTTCGCTCCAGATATGGTTGATTTTAACCAAGATGCTAAAGCTGAAACGATTACTCGTTTAGGTGAGCATTATGCAGATTTAAAAAATTAGCTTAACAAAAAATTTAATGAATTGTTAACTTATTGATATATTGCAGATATTAACACATTGTTAATATCTGCGCATAAAAAACAAACATTTTTCACCTTAAATAGTTGCCCATTTGGATAAACAAAGATACGATTAGGTTCGTATCAGCTCATAAAGATACGATCATATATATTTTTAAGCGTAATCTATCTCGATAATTTACGCTGAAATTGTTAAGGAATTTTTAAATGTCGCGTGATAAGTCTGTACTCAAGCCAACTGAAGCTGAGTTATCTTTACTAAACATTCTCTGGAAAATTGGTCCTGCAACGGTAAAACAAGTTCATTTAACGGTTAGTGAAACCCAAAATATTGGTTACACCACCGTACTTAAAATATTACAAATAATGCATGAGAAAACAATTGTTGTACGTGATGAAACGAATAGAGCACATATTTATGCGCCTGCCGATAGTCAAACACAAACGCAATCATCTTTACTAAAAGATTTAGTGATGAAAGCATTTGGGGGTTCAACCTCTAAATTGGTTATGCGCGCTATAAGTAATTCAACCACTAAAGAAGAAATTAATGATATGCGCCAAATGCTTGATCAATTAGAAAAAGAGCATAACAACCAATAAATTAATTTAAATCGGGATATAAAAAATAAAAAATGTTAGAAAACCCTTTTTTATACAGTTTAGCTATCACACTTGTTCATTTTATATGGCAAGGCTGTTTGGTGGCGCTTGTTTTAAAAGTGTTTTTAACTTTTGTTTCTACAAAAAAAACACAACTTAGATACGCTTTTTCCACAATCGCTATGTTAATAAATTTAATATTACCTATAGCAACTTTCTTTGTCGTTTATCATGCTGATCTTGAACTATTAACTAACAGCCACACCATGATCACAACGTTAGTTAACAGTATAAATTCATCTACTGATGTCGACTTTCCAACGGCTTTAATCGAATATTTACCTTTCATCTCTATTGCTTGGTTAGCAAGTATTTTCTATCTGACCATCAAATTACTTTTTGATGTTCACTTTGTAAATAAGCTAACTAAAGTTGGTATTGTTAATACAGAAAAGCCCTTAGCTAAACGTTTTACACAATTAGTACACGAGTTAGAATTGCCTATCATGCCACGCCTACTTATTTCGCTAAAAGCAGAAATACCAATGGCCGTTGGCTGGTTAAAACCAGTCGTTTTATTACCTGCATCGATGGTTTCAGGTTTAACTACCGCACAACTAGAAATGTTAATTCTACACGAATTAGCACACATAAAACGTCATGATTATTTAGTCAATTTTATCCAGACAGTGGTCGAAATATTACTATTTTTCCATCCTGCTGTACGCTGGGTTTCAACGCAAATGCGTAACGAGCGTGAATTTTGCAGTGACGATATTGCTGTACACCATTGTTGTAAACCCATTGCCTATGCGCGCACCTTAACGGAAACAGCTGCCTTGTGCCACAAGCGCAACGGCGGTCATTCAATTCCCCAAATGGCGTTAGCGGCATCTGGTGGCGATTTAAAACAACGGGTGTTTCGCCTAGTTGACTCTCACTGCACTAACAATAATGATTTGGGTAAATGGTTTGCTAGTATTTTTTTACTATTAAGCTTATTACTTATTAGCACTCGTCAATTTTTAACACTACCTTTATTAGACGAAAACTTTAGTTATCTACCTTTTTCTTCAACTCAACAACCAAGCTTCACTCAACAAATAAATACTAATAGTATCAGCGATTTGAGTAAAACTCCGATTGCACAACATCTACTAAATGACAGCAAAGTCTTTAATAAGACGAATAATTTAAGCGATCATTTAAACGAAAAACCACCTTTAAAAGATCAAAAAAACATTATTCAAAAAAGTTTTGCTAACTCTAATGTCACTGAAGATAAAAATTTAAATAACTCATTAATGAGTAATAAAAGTAATGTAAAACATAACGCTTCACACCCAGTTGATACAATTAAATCAAAGGCTCTAAAAACGAAAAAAATCACTTTACCTTTAGACGTTAATATCGATAAAGCTATTGAAAACACAGCACAATCTAATCATCAAATTTCTAATAATGCGACAACTGAACCTGAAACACATTCAGCTTTAATTAAACAGGTACAAATTGATGCCGATGTCATTGAGCAATTTAAAACTCCCACAAATGCCTATGCTAAAGAAATTACTGAACTATCAGACTCTCCAAATTCATTAGATTCAAACTCAATATATACATCAAGTACCGTTTCAAAAAAACAAAAGCAATTACCTACAAGTAAATCAGCCCAACTAATTACTTCATTTGAACCAAAATATCCTGAAATAGCGAAGCGTAAAAAGCTTGAATTAGAAGTGTTAGTTCATTTTAATGTCGATCGAAACGGTTATGTTCATAACATTGAATTTGACCAACAATCAAAAGTGAACTATTTCAGACGTTCGATAAGAGCAGCTTTACGTAAATGGCGCTTTGAACCCGCCAAAGTAAATAATAAAGCGGTCGAAAGTTCCATGTCGAAAATATTCTCGTTTAGCTTAGCTGATTAATTTTGTAGTGTACTTTAACTTAAATTAAGGATGATTTGATGAAATATATAATAAGCATATTTTTTTGTTTAACGCCTTTCTACATAACAGCCGCAGTACAGTACCAATTTACTACTAGCCATTACAATTTTACTGCCGACAATACGGATGACTTAGTAAATAAGATAAAAGTACAAGGCCCTAAATACGGCAATCGCGACTCGTGGGCTTTAATAAATTGGGATCTTAATACAGAATATCATTTTTCAAGCGACGATAATGGATGTATATTAATTGCCGATAAAATTATGATAATTGCAGAAGTAACGCTACCATTTTGGAAAAATATTGAACACACAAGTAAATCTGTTCAACATTGGTGGGCAAAATTTTATAACTTTATTGAAACCCATGAAAATAACCATTTTAATAATGTTTATCAAATTGCGACAGCACTTGAAAAAAATATAGTCCAACAAGAGCCAGTAGCAAGCTGCAAGCTGCAAGCTGCAAGCTGCAAGCAAGCAAAGCTAAATTATTTAGAATTAAAGCATCTACAGTTAAATACATTAATGTCCTTAGATAAAAAATTAGATAAAAAAGCCCAACAATTATTTTTTTCAGATGAAAAGTTATCTTCGCCTTTATCACAAGGCTCTAAAATATTTTTTGAAAGTGGTGGTATGAGTAGTTATATTGGGATTTAGTGAACATAATTCGAAAGTTTAACCTCTCTACTCGCTTTCGTGATTAAATTCTATCAGTTCAACACCCTTTATCATTTGATTTGGTATTATTTCTACTGAACTTATAATTATATACTTTGTATTAACTAACTAACTTTTATCTTTCCATATCCTGTTACATTTTTAATTCGCTTAGTAACAATTATAAATAGGTTTATTCGCCTGTTTTTGTTATAAAAATAGAAAAATCAGGAATTTTATATGCTCTGTTTTAAACTCGTTGATAAACGCTTTGCTAATAAGATTATATTTTCACAATTTAGTTATCACTTTAATCTGCCCCGTTATTGTATTGCTGGTAAAAATGGTATTGGTAAAACTACGATGTTGCTTATGGGCGCAGGCCTAGAAACCGCTGATCGAGGTGATATTTCCTTTAATCAGCAGAATGTATTTGTAGTGAATACTAAAAAAAATATTGGTGTTTCGTCTGATAAAATCTTATTACCAGCATTTTTAAGTGCACAACAATTAATTAATTTTCATTGCCAGCAGCATCAAATTGATTTTCCAGAACATTTACTTTCATCGTTAAATTTCTCCACGCAATTGCGTAATAAAGTGTCGGAACTGTCATTAGGTAATAGTAAAAAACTATCACTCATTTTAGCATTAGCACATCAACCGCAATGCTTGTTAATTGACGAACCGAGTACGGGATTAGATCACACTAGCCGTGAATGGCTATTAGATTATTTGCATCACTACACTCGTAACAACATGAGCAGTAATAGTAGCAATGCAAATAATGCCGCACTGAGCACTGACAAAAATAACACTCAAAAACAAATTATTGTTACAAGCCACGAAGATGATTTTATTAATGACACAGATTACTGCCAATTAAATTTTGCTGAATTAACAAAAAGCAGTATTAAAACAGATAAGGTTTAATCATAGTGTTCTCTACACGTAAAAACACTTCTACTACACATCAAGCATTAGTGCTGATGTATATAAATTTACGCTCCCGAATATACCAACAGCAATTAAAAGCAATGTTCACCGCGTTAACTCAAATGCTGACTTTTTTTATGATGGCTTTGTATTTAGCCTTGCCTGCATTATTTTTATCTGCCTTGATCTCACTGAGCATTATTGCAGATATAAATACTGAACTAATGGAGCGGGTTGGTTATCAGTGGGGCTATTTTTTATTAATTTTTTTACTGATCCGAGTGCAAAAATCAGCCATTCTCGCCAGCCAATATCAACACTTTCATAACGCTTTAATGATCACGAACCGATGGAAAAAAATCGCAAGTATTGGATTAACCTTATTGGCAGGAAATGCCCCACTATTAGCGCCCTGTTTGTTAGCATTACTCATTCCCAATGTGGCAACATTAGTTCATCAGTTCTATTTTGTAATTTTTGCCTTAAATGTTTTAGTGATAGCTTGGTTAACCATAAAAAATGATCACTTTTTATGGTTGTCGTTATTAGTTTTTCCAACAATTTTTTTGGTTTTCTCAAATCAAAACCCTACATTTACCCACTTAGTTAGTACGAAAAGTGCGACAATGATAAACCTATTATGGCTAACAATATTGCTACTCGAAACAGTATTCGCCTCGCGCGTATTACAATTTTATTTACACATCAAAAGTCGTTTAGCTTTTGATCAAGATAATTTTGCTCTTAATGGTAAATACTATTTTCAATTTCGCTTAATTGAGATTAAACAACAGCTTGCACCAAATTTAACACGCTTATTTACGCTAACATTAATCATCATAATAGTGTTAGTGTTTCAAAGTAAAATGCATTCAACAGCCAATATACCAATACAATTGTTTGTTAGTTATTTATTTGCTTTGCTTATTGGCAGTTATCATTTTGATAACGAAGGTTTTTATCGACACTATCGCTATTATTTATCATCAATTTTATTACCCCCCAAAAGTCGGTTTTTTTATGATAATTTATCAACCACTTTATTGGTGCTGATAGTACTCATGATAAGTATTGGTTTACTAAATTTTAGCCTGTGGCTGCTTTTAATTTTACCCATAACCACAGCGCTCACTGTGGTAGCTGTTCATTATTTCCCACGTAATTTTTTTATTGCTCCGAGTATTTTTATGATGGCATTAGTGATCACTTACTTATATTTTAAATAATATTATAGTTGTTGATTATCAATATTCGATGAAAAGAGTCATAACACATATATTACATCAGTTTGCTTATAGGAACATTTCAACTGCTGAAGATTGAATACGGACTTTTAGCTTACTTAAAAATGGTAATTTTAATTGGCTATGTTGTACACAACTGTTGCTAAATAAAATTTATTGTAGGTTGTCACGAGTGAAACGAGGCACAACAAAGCATAATAAGCTTAACTTGTCGCGGCAGGATAATATGCTCCTCCATTGTCTAATAAATTACATCCTTGTAACGTAACAGCGACCTACAAAGTGATTTAAAATCAAACAATTATACATTTAGCAATAACTAAAGGGAACATAGTCTTTTAATTTAGTCATTTCTGATTGGAATATGTCTAATATAACAAGTATAGAACTACTTAACGCCAAGTTATTGAAGAAGCTAAAGCTGGAGTGAACAGCTTTATGACTAAACCATTTTCTCCTGCAGAGTTAGAGAAAAAATTGCAATTATCTTCCCTGAATAGTTGCCACCAGAGTACGAGCACCGCCATGATCGCGATGCTCTCCCAAATAAATACCTTGCCAGATACCTAAATTTAATCGTCCTTGGCTTATGGGTATAGTGACATTTACGCCTAAAGTACTGGCTTTTAAATGCGCAGGCATGTCATCGCTTCCTTCATAAGTATGTTGATAAAAAGGGGCGTTTTCAGGAATTGTGTGATTAAAATGCCCTTCCATATCACTTCTCACTGTAGGATCGGCATTTTCATTAATCGTTAATGACGCCGAAGAATGTTTTATAAATAAATTCAATATACCAATTTCTATGTTAGAAATAGCATCAAGTTCGGTACATACCTCATCAGTAACTAAGTGGAAACCTCGCTGTTTAGCGCTTAACTGAAATTCTTTTTGAAACCACATAAACAAACCTTAAAACGATATACTATTTTCGCTGTTTAAAACGATTTTATACCAATTCCATTAAATTTATTCCCACCTCAGAGCAGCATTAGCGAGCTTAGAACAAACAAAATTGATTAAACATAGTCATTCTATATTTCTTCAATTTTGTGATGTTATTAGTTTGCTAATGAGCTCCCAAAGGACGAGTTTAAAAGGCTCATATGCTGCGTTATTGACTTCGACAAGGGAACAACCATTCTCTTCAATCAATGCCTTGCCTATAAGCCTTTTAATTCTCGCTGAGTCGGAAATAACTTAATAGAATTGGTATTATAATTAAAACATGATTATATGGAATACCATCAGAAGTCAAATTAATGGGAAATGATTCATAACAAGTTGAAATGATCATTTAGTTTGTAGCGTTGTGATTAATTTTTTTCATGTGTAGATGAGTGTAAATAAGCTAATAAAAAACCGCTTCGATTTAACTAAGCGGTTTTTATTCTGTCGAAATTACAGAGATCTATTTCGGACTACGACCTTCACGTTTACGATCATTTTCTTTTAAGAATTTTTTTCGTATACGAATACTTTCAGGAGTAACCTCCACTAGTTCATCGTTATCAATAAATTCTAATGCTTGTTCTAGAGACATAACAATAGGTGGCGTTAATACTTGTGCTTCATCAGTTCCTGATGAACGAACGTTAGTTAACTGCTTACCTTTAAGGGCATTTACCGTTAAATCGTTGTCACGGTTATGAATACCAACTACTTGACCTTCATAAATTTCAACACCATGACCAATCAACATACGACCACGCGATTGTAAATTAAATATTGCGTTTGTTAAGGCTTTACCTGTAGCGTTTGCAACCATTACGCCATTTTGACGTTGGCCAATTTCACCGCCTTTGTGCGGACCATATTCAAAAAAGGTATGGTAAATCAAACCACTGCCTGATGTAAGTGTCATAAATTCTGTTTGAAAACCAATTAAACCACGACTCGGCATAATAAAGTCCATACGAATACGACCTGTTCCATCAGGTGCCATATCAGTAAGTTCAGCTTTACGAATACCCATACGTTCCATAATTGATCCTTGATGTTGCTCTTCAACATCAATCGTTACGGTTTCGTAAGGTTCTTGAATTTCACCATTAATTTCACGAATAATAACTTCAGGGCGTGATACCGCTAATTCATAACCTTCGCGACGCATGTTTTCAATTAATATACCTAAGTGCAATTCACCACGACCCGATACTTTAAATTTATCTGGATCTTCGGTATCTTCTACACGAAGTGCAACATTATGTACTAATTCTTTTTGTAAACGCTCAAGAATATTACGTGAGGTTACATATTTACCTTCTTTACCACAAAATGGCGAAGTGTTTACTTGAAAGGTCATGGTGACAGTTGGTTCATCGACCGATAAAGCAGGTAAAGCTTCAACTTCATTTGGACAACAAACGGTATCTGAAATTTTCAGCTCACCTAAACCAGTTATCGCGATAATATCGCCAGCATAACCTATTTCAGCTTCGTTACGGTCAAGCCCTAAATAACCAAATACTTTGCCAACTTTGCCGTTATGTAATAGCCCATTTGCACCTTCAATTGTTACTTGTTGATTAGGTTTTACGCTACCACGGGTAATACGACCAACACCAATAACACCTAAATATGAACTGTAATCTAATTGTGATATTTGCATTTGGAATGCACCATCAGCATCCGCATTAGGTTCTGGAACTTCCTTAATGATTGTTTCAAACAATGGGGTCATGTCGGTGCCGACAACATCACTTTCAAGTGATGACCAACCGTTAATGGCGGAAGCATAAACAACTTTAAAGTCTAACTGTTCATCAGTTGCACCTAAGTTATCAAATAAATCAAAAATTTGATCCATCACCCAATCAGGACGTGAACCTGGCTTGTCGATTTTATTTATAACAACAATTGGCTTTAATCCTTGGGCAAACGCTTTTTGAGTTACAAAACGCGTTTGTGGCATAGGGCCTTCTTGTGCGTCAACAATCAACAAAACAGAATCAACCATCGACATTACACGTTCAACTTCACCACCAAAATCAGCATGACCCGGAGTATCTACGATATTTACGCGGTAATCCTTCCAGTTAATGGCTGTGTTTTTAGCAAGGATGGTAATGCCACGCTCTTTTTCGATATCGTTTGAGTCCATTACACGTTCATCGTGTCCTGTGCGCGCATCTAATGTACCTGATTGATCAAGTAACTTGTCTACCAAGGTTGTTTTACCATGGTCAACGTGAGCGATTATGGCAATGTTTCTTAACTTGCTGATTTCAATTGGCTTTGTCATTTAAATTCATCTATAAATTAGTCTAAAGATAAACCTTTGCGAAGAATGTTTTTGAAAAATCAAGGTAAACATTAACGCACGGTTTTATTCGGTTGCATATTATAGACTATATGCCTTGTTGTGTATTGGCATTTTTTGTTTATTTTTTCTTCTGTAAATATGATAATATTCATCTTCCTAGATCTATGATGTTTGTAACTTAAAATAGCCTTAACCGTTTTTGTTGTTATTTATTGCAACAATACTATTATTTAATTACCAAAACTTTACTGCTGCACTACAATGATGCATTTATTGTTCAACATGGTGCAATAACATTAAAAATAAAATAAAAATTCATTAAAAATCAATTACCTTTCTATTGGCATGATTTTAGCTTTTAATTGAACCATTATAATTATTTATTTTGTTAATTTCGTTTAACTGAACATACTAAACACTGGAGACTTTCAATGTCACAATCCGTATTTGATTTAATTAAAGAGCATGACGTAAAATTTGTTGATTTGCGTTTTACTGATTCAAAAGGTAAAGAACAACATGTTTCAATTCCTCATCATCAAGTAGATGAAGACTTTTTCGAAGATGGTAAGATGTTTGATGGTTCATCAATTGCTGGCTGGAAGGGGATTAACGAATCAGACATGGTACTTATGCCGGATCCTACTACGGCAGTACTCGACCCTTTTACTGAAGAAGTTACTTTAAATATTCGTTGCGACATTTTAGAGCCATCTACAATGCAAGGCTACAGTCGTGATCCACGTTCAGTAGCTAAGCGTGCTGAAGAATATATGCGTAGCACTGGTATCGCAGATACCGTGTTAATTGGTCCAGAGCCAGAATTTTTCGTGTTTGATGACGTTAAATTTAGCTCAGGTATCAATGGTGCTATGTATTCTGTTGATGACAAAGAAGCGGCTTGGAATTCAGGCACTAGCTATAAAGAAGGCAACATGGGACATCGTCCTGGTGTTAAAGGCGGTTATTTTCCCGTTGCTCCTGTTGACTCATCACAAGACCTACGTTCAGCAATGTGCTTAGTAATGGAAGATATGGGCTTAGTTGTTGAAGCACATCACCATGAAGTCGCTACAGCAGGACAAAATGAAATCGCTTGTCGCTTTAATACCATGGTTAATAAAGCAGATGAAGTACAAATATACAAATATGTAGTTCATAACGTTGCCCATGCTTACGGTAAAACAGCAACCTTTATGCCAAAACCTTTAGTAGGTGATAACGGTACAGGTATGCACGTACACCAATCTTTAGCTAAAGGTGGTGTTAACCTATTCTCTGGTGACAAATACGGTGGATTATCTGAATTAGCACTTTATTATGTAGGTGGTATTATCAAGCATGCAAAAGCTTTAAACGCGTTTACTAATGCTTCTACTAATTCTTACAAGCGTCTTGTTCCAGGTTTTGAAGCACCGGTTATGCTTGCCTATTCTGCTCGTAACCGTTCAGCCTCTATTCGTATTCCAATGGTTCCATCTCCTAAAGCAATGCGTATCGAAGTACGTTTCCCTGATCCTACCGCCAACCCATATTTAGCCTTTACTGCAATGTTAATGGCTGGTCTTGATGGTATTAAAAACAAAATTCACCCTGGTGATGCTATGGATAAAGATTTATACGACTTGCCAGCAGAAGAAGCCGCTGAAATTCCACAGGTTGCTTCCTCTTTAGAAGAAGCACTAAATGCCTTAGAAGCTGATAGAGAATTCTTAATGCAAGGTGGTGTTATGGATGAAGATATGATTGATGCATACATAACGCTTAAACGTGATGATGTTGAGAAATTAAACTCTACAACACATCCAGTTGAATTTGAAATGTATTATAGCGTTTAACTACTATTTCCATATAACGTATACACTAATAAAACAAAAAGCTCACTTCGGTGAGCTTTTTTAGTGGAATTAATTCATTAATTTCGATAAATTAGAAGCTTATAGTAAGGATAATTATAGTATTCACCTAAGCAAACACTTTCAAATTGCTAAAATGACTACCCTAAGGAACACTAAACAACCATGATGAAAATTATTGGTATAACACTTTTATTTACAATCATGTCTTTTCAGACAATTGCGACTTCGGCCAAAATTTATGTTTGGCGGAATGAGAAAGGTGTTTTAGTTTATTCAGATACGCCCCGCCCTGGTGCAGAAGAAGTTAAAATAAATCCTACAAATAATATTTCGTCCTCTATCGATACCTCAATACTTGATATAAATCCACAAAAATTAGATAACAGCTATCAAGTTGAAATTAACCAACCGGAAAACAATGAAACCATTCGTGATAATACTGGTTCTGTTTATATTGCAGGTAGAATAAGGCCTGTGTTTAAAAATGGTTTTGAAATACAATTATATCTCGATGGAAAAAAACACCTAAAAGCACAAACAAGAGCTATGTATATTTTACGGAATATTGACCGCGGCGAACATCAAATTAAAATGGATCTTATCAATAACAAAGGCAAGGTTATTGCATCTTCTAAAACTACTACATTCTATATGCACAGAATTTCGGTAATAAAAGCTAAGTAGTGCTATTACTGAAATCTATCAGTGCAAATAGTCTTTTAATTCTCTAAACTTAATTTAGAAAGCACTACTTTGGTGCGAGCAAGGTTTTTATGATGCAAAAAATACTTGAGTCAAAGCAAGAGAAGTTAAATTATCAATATCAGGTAGCAACGCATTTAGTCAATTCGATAGTAATACTTGATGAAAAACTGACTATACAATATGTAAACCCCGCTGCTGAAGCGTTATTATTACGCAGTTATAAAAAACTAAAAGGTTTAGCTTTTCATAACATTTTTTTTAATGACTCAATAAATGATGAACGCCTCTTAGAAGTGTTAAAATCAGGACAAGTATTTACCAATAACGAGGTCATACTTAGTGTTTCAGAAAGTTCGCCAATTACTGTTGAAATAAATGTATCTTCGGTCGAATTTTCCCATCATCCTCATATTTTATTAGAACTAAAACAAGTCGATCAATTAAAAAAAATTAGTGCCGAAACATTCCAGCTACATCAGTGGGAAGCAGCTCGAGATTTAATCAAAGGATTAGCGCATGAAATAAAAAATCCTCTTGGTGGCTTACGTGGAGCAGCGCAATTACTTTCCCGTGAAATTACCACAGAACAGCAAGAATATACTTCAATGATAATCGCTCAAGCAGACAGATTAACAAATTTAGTCGACCGATTACTTGGACCGAACCAACTGCCAAAATTAGCATTTCAAAATATTCATCAAATACTAGAGACTATTTGCCAATTAACTCAGTTTAATAATCCTAAAAACATTCATATTATTCGCGATTATGATCCATCAATTCCTGAAATAGAATTAGATCAAGACACAATTCAACAAGCTATTTTAAATATTGTCAGTAATGCCGTTCACGCAGTAAGTATAAATGGAGAGATTCGTTTTAAAACTCGTATTGGCATTAACCAAACCATTAGCGGTAAATTAATCAAATTATCAATGCAAATAAGCATAATAGATAACGGGCCTGGTATTCCCTTAAAGTTACAAGATACCTTATTTTATCCTATGGTTTCAGGTCGAGAAAATGGCACAGGATTAGGATTGTCTATCTCACAAACTTTAATTAATCAACATCAAGGTAAATTATCGTGTAAAAGCCGCCCAGGTCGCACTGAATTTACGATTTTATTACCCATTTCACAAGAGAAAAATTAATGAATATCGAACAAGTATGGATTGTAGACGATGACAATTCAATCCGTTGGGTGCTGGAAAAGGCATTGTCTAGTGCAGATATCTCTGCAGCATCTTTTGAAAGTGCTGAAACATTATTAGAAGCACTAACACATAACCAACCAGAAATTATAATTTCTGATATAAAAATGTCTAAAATGGATGGTATCACCTTATTAAAAAAAATTAATAAACAATTCCCTGAAATTCCTGTGATTATTATGACAGCACATTCAGATCTTGATAGTGCAGTTAATGCTTATCAAGGTGGTGCTTTTGAATATTTACCAAAACCTTTTGATATTGATGATGCCCTATCCATTACTAAACGCGCATTAACTCATGCAAGAGAACAACTAGCTAAGCAAAAGACAACAACCGAGCCTACTCTATCTGTTGGTATCATAGGTGAAGCTCCAGCAATGCAGGAGGTATTTCGTACCATTGGTAGATTGTCAAGATCAAGTATAAGTGTGCTAATTAATGGCGAATCAGGTACAGGTAAGGAATTAGTTGCAAATGCATTACATATGCATAGTCCGCGTTCTAATTTCCCCTTTATTCCTTTAAATATGGCTGCTATACCAAAGGATTTAATAGAGTCTGAATTATTTGGTCATGAGAAGGGAGCTTTTACAGGGGCTAATGCTATTCGTCACGGGCGCTTTGAACAAGCCAACCAAGGCACCTTATTTTTAGATGAAATAGGTGATATGCCACTTGATGTGCAAACACGCTTATTAAGAGTATTAGCTGATGGACAATTTTATCGAGTAGGCGGACACACACCTATAACCGTCGATGTGAGAATTATTGCAGCTACCCATCAAAACCTTGAAGAACAGGTTGTAAAAAATGTGTTCCGTGAGGATTTATTTCATCGATTGAATGTGATCCGTATTCATTTACCAAGTTTAAGAGAACGAACTGAGGATATTGCTCAACTCGCACAACACTTTCTAACACTAGCTGCAACAGAACTGGGTGTTGAACCCAAATCACTTGATAGAAACGCATTACGGTATTTACAAAAATGCCAGTGGCCTGGTAATGTGCGACAGCTTGAAAATACTTGTCGATATCTTACCGTTATGGCAAGTGGGCAAGAAATAATAATTGAAGATTTACCTGCAGAAATATCCGATAGTCAAAATATTACAACTACATCCTCAGGTAAAACTGATTGGCAAACAGAGTTAGTTCACTGGGTGGATGCACAACTACTGCAAGGTACAAATAATATTTTAAATGATACTATACCTATTTTTGAAAAAATAATGTTAGAAAGAGCATTAAAATACACGCATGGCCATAAACAAGATGCAGCTAAGAAATTAGGATGGGGCAGAAATACGTTAACTCGAAAACTTAAAGAGCTTGACCTCTAATCTGTTCGCACTGTTGAACAGTGATGGTCCGCACATTTTTTACAGCTATTACATAAACGTAAATTAATAAAATGTGCTGCAATGATAAGACTCGCGCCAAGTACAATAATAAAAGGTTGTGTCGATGTAGAAAAATCATGTTTTTGCCAATATACACCAATACCTAAAAATAGTAAGTAGAATGGATATAGCCGACGATGGTATCGTTTAAAGCCAGAGAACAAAGCGATTGACCCAATAACAGCCGATATTATTAAGAAAACATGCTCCCACCAATGGTCTGCTAAAAAACTTAAACCTAATAATGGCAATGCTGGTAGTAATACAGGTAAAAGTATGCAATGAAGCGCACATAAAGAAGCAGCTGAAATTCCAATTCGATCTAACATTTTGAACCTAATAATTCTTATTAACCGATAGTAAATCAATTATTAAAACTTTAATGTAATGTTATATTATCACAATTGTTATAATATAACATTACAATTATTATCAGTTTACGCAATTGATATTGGAAAAGTCAGTACCTCTTCAATTGTTTTTTTATTACAAGCAAGCATAATTAAACGATCAATACCTAATGCTACACCGGCACAACTTGGTAAACCTGCTTCAAGCGCTAATATAAAGTTTCTATCAATAGGTTTTTCATCTAATCCATTTTGCTTACGGTGCAAATTATCTTGCTTAAAACGGGCAACTTGAGTTTTAGCATCCGTTAATTCATTAAAGCCATTAACAAGTTCAACGCCCTTATAATAGCATTCAAACCTTTCAGCAACTCGTGGGTCTTCACTAGATAATTTAGCTAATGAAGCTTGTGAAGAAGGGAAGTTATAGATAAAACAGGGGTGTGCTTTACCTATCTTAGGTTCTATAATTTCAGACAATATAACCTGTAATATAACATCTACATTATTTTCTTTAATTAACCAATCGCTTAACTTATTATGTTTTTTTAAAATGTGTAATAACTGAGAACAAGAAGTATCTAAAGCATCAATGCCAGTGTATTCCCAAAACAACTGTTGGTAGGTAATTTTTGTTGGTTTTTCACAATTTAAAACTAATTGTAATAATTCTCCAACTTCTTCCATTAATTGAAAATGATCAATATCCAATCGATACCATTCGAGAATTGAAAATTCGGGATTATGATAACGACCAGCTTGCTCATGTCTATATGCTTTACTTATTTGATAAATATCGCCATAACCACTTGAAAGTAAGCGCTTCATTGCATACTCAGGTGATGTTTGTAAATATAATGGAATTGCAGTGCGTTGATTATCTAGAAAGCCATATTGACAGCTAAATGCTTCTAAATATTGATCAGTAATAGTACCTTGACTTAATGCAGGAGTTTCAACTTCAATTATATTTTTACTATCAAAAAAAACTCTAATTTGATGCAAAATTGATGAACGCTTTATTGCCGTTGGCCAATCTAAAGTTGATCTGTAAGTCATTTAAAAACTCCATTAAAGCAAAAGCATTTTATTCACAAAGCAAAAAGCCGTAACATTTCTGTTACGGCTTTTCTTAATAGACGTTTAGTGATCTTTCGCATCGCTCTTACATGGGCTTCTTGTGACAAGAGTCACACTACCCTCGGCGCTGCGTTT
>Ga0316204_10002293_pt1 | contig 44252 bp, 37 predicted proteins | sample 6monrhotite_MG_2_FD_205661 | JGI IMG/M metagenome (GOLD analysis project Ga0316204, IMG submission 205661) | Microbial mat bacterial communities from mineral coupon in-situ incubated in ocean water Damariscotta River, Maine, United States -... | ecosystem: Environmental > Aquatic > Marine >... | reverse complement strand
CTTTACGGTGGGCCTTTTTTATTTGGCAGAGAGGAAGTATTTGATAAGAACCAGTTTCGAAAAAATGCACGACAGCACTTTTAGACGCGATGCTTCTAAGCGCCCCGCAGGGGAACGTAGACTAAAGTAATGAGCCTATCGGTTATTTTGGAGGCTGAATAATTTAGGCTCAAGGACGTACATCATCAATCCCATCTAGCAGACCATCATGAAAATCAAACAACGCCCACCCATAACAATTCGGCCTTTTTTATTTGGCAGAGAGGAAGTATTTGATAAGAACCAGTTTCGAAAAAATGCACGACAGCATTTCATTGCAGCACACGTAAGATTGACAAAATCGGGGAAAAGTAAATTATATAGAGCCGTTAAAATTACTTAACTTGGCTAAAACAGAGTAACCCTCACTTTTTGAACTCCCTCCTCTGTGGCAATTCCTATCTAATTTGCAGTGCGACGCACAACTTCGCTCAACTCTATGGTATCAATCAGGGGACAGAGCACCAAAAAGCAGCGCACTTTCCCCGATAGATATGTTCCATAGCAGTGCAGTTTACAATACCCCTCGCTCAGTTCATGACGTCATCAAACAAGCCCCAACTCTTATTCAGGCGTTGTACATTCAATGACCTAATTAGGTACGAATTGACAATCAGTATGACAAAAATAACCATCCCACCAGTCATCATTATTTTCCTGCTGAGTGTCACGCACTGGATCACAGTTGTTATTACTGTCACAGTCACATTGCTCATCCGGATGGTCAAGCACACCGTTCCCACAATGATTCGGATAATTAAGCGTTAGCGTTACTGTATCATGTGGCGGTGACATGCAGGTCGCATAGGCATCAGACATACTCAGGTTAGTATTGCTCAACATGCAACTCATGCCATTACCATAGTTAAAAGTTGAAAAATGAAGGTTATTTACATTCACCCTTAACATAACCGTGGTGGAACCGGCTTCGATGAATGGGTTGAGAGTGGCCTGCAACTGATATACCGGTAACGTCTCAAGCCAGGTATCCTGCGGATAGTCGGTTGCAGTGGAACTGTTATAACGCACATGACCGATAGTTTTCCAGGCGCCATCCACCCAGGCCTGAATTTGTTGCTGGTCTTTTGCATGAGCATAAACTGAAAAAGGAACATTCGGGTTAGTAAAGACCTGTGAATCATAGGGTTCTTCAACCAACAAATGTGAACTTCGACAACCCGACACATTCACCAGAACGACAGCCATCAACAGTACAAACAGGTTACGTATCCGCATAATAAATCCTCCAAGTTGATAATCGATATACTAAAAAACCATTCAAAGATACCCTCCATTAGCCAAGTTTTTTATGATGTAAATCATGAAAAAGTTTTTCTCACAATCTATTCGTTTAGCGACTAATACGTAAGATTAGATCTTGATCCTGTAAGTTCAAATTACACAATATGCCTGGCTTGAAATATGTATTCATCTTATTATCATTAACTGATTACAAAGCAAGGGAGAGTAAATTGTCAGATTTTCCCTACAATATAAACCCCAAAAAACTTATTCTTTTTTTGTTATTACAGTTCATCATATCCGATACAAATAATTCACCTATTTAACATCAAACATAATGTAGTTAACACAATGAAAGTTAGCGTCATCATACCAACATACAATCGTGCAAAGTTAGTCTGCGAAAGCATAGATAGCGTGCTTGCACAATCGTTTAATGATTATGAAATAATAGTCGTCAATGATGGCTCTACCGATAACACTGCAAGTGAATTACAAAAATACGGCAATAAAATACGATATTTCGAGCAAGCCAACGGTGGAGTAAATAAGGCACGTAATTTTGCCTTATCAAAAGCCAGAGGAGAGTATATTGCTACTTTAGACAATGATGATTTTTGGCAACATAATAAACTGGAGATTCAGGTTAAAATACTCGATAATTTTCCTGAAATAGCTTTCACCTTTTCCAACTTTTCCATCTATAAAAGCCATGATAATATTCAGCACGATGGCATTCAGTCCTGGTACTCTTCCCCTAAGTCATGGAAAAACTTTTATAAAAAATCTATGAAACTTAGCGAGTCTATAAATGAATATAAAACTTCCAGCTTAGGAAACTCCAACCTGTTCATTGGTGACATATATCATGCATCATTACAGACCTACTACGTACTACCTAGTACCGCACTATTTCGTCGCAGCATGATACCTGAAGGCGTAAAATTTGTAGAGCATGATCCAATCTGTGGTGATTGGGATTTTTTTGCACGACTTTCTCGTGATAGCCAGGTTGCCTATCTAGATTACGATACTACATTTAATCGTAGCCATGAAGATGAGGTTAGAATCACTAGAACTAACTGGAAAAAACAACTTGAATTACGAATTGATTTTATAGAAAGACTCTATCTACGAGATAAAAATTTCTACGCAAATAACAAATATATTACTGATTTAACATATTTTAAAAGACTAAAAGCCTTATATCGCCAACAACTATTAGATGGTGAAAGGCATTCCGCAAAAAGAACCCTTAAAAAATATCGCACACATACACCTAAACCAGGTATATCTTATACTTTTTTGTTATTATTATGTCATTTTCCTGCAATCCAGTATCCGCTAATCGCTATTAGAAACTCACTTGAAAACATAGAGAAAACTGCTAAAAATATATTACAAATTATAACAGTACGCATATAGCGCTCAAGCTAAGCACTTAAGCTTATACAGTCTTAATAGCAGTGAAAGTTTAAACCTGGCTGAATATGTGAATACACCAACAAGTCAAATAATTAAGTATAATGTATAAAAAGCATGAAACCCCGGCGATTCATGAGAGGCTGATTAAAGGTATTTTGAGACGTTTTTAGACTGTATTATTAAATTGAATCTAAATCCGTTCCAAAATGAGTAAGGTCAGGTTTAAGTAATACTCTTTAACCCGCTAAAGAGTCACTACTTCTCACCAAAATACTTCAATCTACGTTGAAACGAATCCCTCTCAACAGGTGAAAGAATTTCATTTATTAAACTATTAACAGGCTTACCCGCCGACGCTCTTTTATCTGGCGCTTTCCAGGGCACTATATAAAGTGATTTTGGCAACTCGCTGTTTCCTACTATCGATATCCCTTCCATTTCCAACTTATCTTCAGCGGCAAGCTGCGGGGAAATAAATAAAACCAATACACACAAAAAATACTTTATTTTCATAACTGCTCTTTTAAATCTACTACCCAGTTTGTAACGGCTTCATCTTCACCTTTCAATTCTAAATAGGCGTTAAAGTGCTGCATTGCACAGGGTTTATCCTGCAAGTATATATCACATAATATGCCCAAATTAAGATGTGCATTCATATGGTTTTCATTAACTGATAAAGCAGCTTCATATTGAGTGCGCGCACCTTCAAAGTCCTTTTTTTCCCTTAATATAATACCCAGCTGATTTAAAGCCGTTGCATTATCTGCATTACGAGTTATCGCTTCTTTAAACTGCTCTTCAGCTTTTACTGTATCATCTAGCTTTATATATATTAAACCCCGATTAACATAAGGACCGGACAGGGTATTATTTAAATTACTTATATCATTAAACATTTTTAAGGCAGCATCATTATTACCCGCACCCATTAGCTGAAGCGCATAAGCATATTTTTGTTTTACTTCAGTACTCAAATCACCTTTTAATGATTTTGTGTTATCTGATTTTGTAGCTGATGTCTGACACGCTGACATTGAAACAACAGTCATTACAAATAAAGATATTTTAACGACATAAATATATTTAAAAAGAATACTCATAATATCTCCATCACAATCACATCATTTCGCTCAGTTTTGTTATAACGCACAGGCAAAAACTCTTTTAACTGCTCAAGACTTTTCCAAACCCAAACACCATATAAACCGTCTGCAAATCTGGATACATTAACTTCATGAAATTCAATCGCCTTTTCCTCAAACGGATAAGCTTTTTCCTCAAGCAATAAATCATACTGCTCCAGCTCTTCTTCATTAAGTTTTTTAGGCCTTTCAGAATTAAAAATAGCCAGCCCTAAATCCTGATATATTTCTGCAATACGATAGGTTGAGGCCGTTAATACCTCTGGCACCTTGTATGATGCAGCACGACCATATGACTTTAATGCCTTATCCATTAATTTACGTTTTGATTTCAAGCTTTTCTTTAAAGGCACTGTTAGTTTAGCTTTTCGATAACTATCAAAAACAGGTTCAGCCAAAGCAAAACTTGCTTTGGCTGCTAGATAACGTGTCCTATCAGTGCGTTGATTAGCTCCTTTTGCATCGGCATTAACCAGTTTAACTCGCCATTGTGTTGCCAATACAAGTTTCTTATCCCTCTCATTTAACTCAACCAGTCTCTGGCGCGCTTCAATCGAACGTTCTAGTGGCCGTGGAAAACGCTTTACAAATTTTTCATATATTTTTTTAGCACGTTCATTATCGCTTAACTGCTCTGATAATTCTGCAGCCTGCCATAAAGCCTCAATTTGATAAGCTGTATCAGCTGACAAATATGATACTTTTTCAAACTCTAATGAGGCTTTTTTTATATCTCCATTTTCAAGATACACAACAGCCAGTTTTTTGGTCACTTCACTTTGCAACTTATGTTGTGGGTTCGCTCTACGAAAACTCTCCAGCACAACGGCTGCTTTGGCCCAGTCACGCAATCCAATTAATGCTGATGCAGCATCGAACTCAGCACTTGCCACTAACCCAACTTCAGCAGAGACTGTTTTTACCCGACTGAAATGAGCAACTGCAGATTTTAAATCACCTTCCTGACGGCTAAGTTCACCCTGCTTATACACCGCAACAGCCTGTTTTTTCATTAAAGCATTACGTTCAGGCGCATTTTCAGGCATCGAATCAAGAGCCTTACCGTATGATTTTTCTGCCTGTTTAAAATCTTTCCACTCAAACTCGATATGAGCCATTACAACCCATACCGAAGCCAGCAAGCCTGAGTCCTCTATAGACAAAGTAATTTGCTGTCCAATCTGATGAGCCTTCTCAAACTCACCTAATGTATATAAATTTTCAACAGCTTGAGTTAATACCTTATTCGCCTCTTCATGTTCTGGAAACTGATTTGCAAAGCGTACTGCACTATCAATAGACTGACGATGCCATTGATTTTTTAAGAACCCCTGTAACTCTTTCTCTCTTTTGGCATACATTAACAAGGCTGCATAACCCGCTATTGCTGACTTAGAATGCTCTTTATAATCATAAGCTGTATTTTCATACTGTAATACAGCCGCTTCATATTGTTTATTTTCGTTTAATATTTCAGCAAACAGGTAATTCATTTCCGGTGCCTTAGAATCATTCGGAAATGAATCCAGCCATGTTCTATACCAGCGCTGCGATTCTCGATAATTTAATTTACTTTTTGATTTCTGAGCTTGAGAGTGATAATGGCTGGCCAGCTGATTTAAATTAGCCTTTAAAGCCTGTAATTGAGTTTCTGTTTCACTTTTTTCATACAGCCCCCAGTATGCATTTTTTATATTGTAACGTTGTACATAATCTTTTTTCGCATCTAACAATAAATCTGGAAAACCGCCTTGATCATATATATTAATGACCTCTAGCAAAAACCCGGGAGATTGTGGATGCAGCTCATTTGATGAAGCAAACAAACGATAAGTTTTAACAGCATCAGAATACTGTTTTTTCTGTTTATAGAAATTAGCTAGTGAAGCATAAATACTATGCTCATAAAATCTCTTCTGTTTAGTAGAGAAATATTCATGAACACTAATTGGCCCCGCCTGATATGTAAAACTGAGATTAATTGCACGCATCGCATCTTCTACAAAATCACGCTCGGATGATTTCATTTCTGCCAGGTTTAATTCAGCATTTAGTGTATGCAGATCAAGCAAATGCATAAATGAATTCAAAGCCTCGTTATAATGACTTTGTTTAAACTGGGACCAGCCCTGCTTGTACACAGCCTGTTCATAATATATCGACTTATCTTCAAACTTTCTGAATGCCACCACTTGCGCATATGCCTTTTCGGCATCACCAAACTGGCGCTTACTAAATAATATTTCACCCCTGCGAAATTGAGCCTCATCATAATACTGTGTTTCAGGATATTGAATAACCAGCCTGTTAAGACCATTTAACGCGGCATCTCGTTCGCCGCTCTCCTCATACTCTCTGGATAACTGATAGATTAAACGATCATGTTTTTGCAGAGGATAACTCTCAATTAAAGATTCAAACAGTAAAACAACAGATGCCAGTGGAATTGCATCAGCATTGTTGTACTTTAGTTGAAGATCTGCCATCTTGCGCATACCATCACGTCGCATCGCATCATTAGGCACTGTATCGAACAAACGTATAAAACGACTGTACTGCACAACAGATGAATCTTTTTGCAGTGAAACTTCTTCAGCATCATCAGTCAGAAGCGCTGATTGCTGCCCCAGACTTCCAATACTCCCTTCTCGAACATTACTATTACAGGAAGCAATCAGAACGCAAACCATACTTAATATTATTTTATTTAAATTCATAACTTTATTAGTTAATTACTTCTCAACTCATTCATAAAAACTTCAACTATCTCGCTACGGGTTTAAACGATCATAACTTTGAGCAAGTGCCAGACGACTTTGCACCAGATACACATCAAGTTTATCCTTTCTATTGCCAAGCAACATCAATGCTCTACCCTTCATTTGTTCTGTAATGAGATCTATGTTTTTTTGCGTTTTAAGCTGCATAATATTACTTCGTTTAAGAAGATCTGCAGCCAAAATACCAATAAACTTAATCTGGTCACGATTTTTTTCTGATTTCTTTTGATTATCAGATCCCACTTGTTGTAATAGTCGTGTTTGAATATCCGATATTTTTTCTACTTTTTTATCAGCATTTACCTTTAGCAGCCTGGCCTCACGAAAATTCAGCAACAGATTAAAAAACTCGGCGTCTTCAATCAGTTGTTTGATATAACGCAGACTTTTACTCACACTAACTTCATTAACCGACTTTAGCCATGCGGACTCTGATGAAACATTCAGTTTAACTAAATCTGTTTTTAGTAAATTTTGATTAATTGATTTAATACTGGTTAATAAATCAACAAGTTCCTTTTCATATACTTTCACCGACTTCTGATAGTAACGTACTGACTTTTTCAGCAACCCCATCTGCTCGAATGCATATGGTACCGTTAGCATTGATTCCTGTACTGGAATTTCACGAATATCATTCTTTTGTAGCTCCATCCAGGGTATGACAGCCTGATTATATTGCTGCAACCTGGCACTTGCCCAGCCGGCACCTAACAATGCCAAATTAGAATAAGCCCCATTAAGACTGACTGTTTCAAGATATTTTCTTGCTGCATCAGGCTTATTTTGATTAAGTAAAAGATACCCTAATGACTGGTTCGCTTTATCAACTAATAATTTAGCTTCTGTACTTTCAGGTTTCTTTTCACCCGTTTTTTTAATCAAATCAAAACCCGCTTTTTCTTCACCACTATGTATTAAAGCAACGCCTAAATTGAGCCTTGCATAAAAATCCCAGTTACCTGGTGCTTTCCACCAGTTTTTACGCAAATACAAAGCAGCCTGTTTATACTTGCCCTGAGACATTAAGATAAGGCTATACAAATGTTGTAACTCAGCTCTTACATTTTTACTTACAGGCTCATTTACTTCTTTAAGCATTGATAGTGATTTATTATATTTTCCGGAGTGGTAATAACTTTTCCCTAGATAGAAACGCGCTTCATTTTGTAATTTTTTTGAAGCATTATTATTGTTAATAATTTTTTTGAAAATTTCACCCGCCTCAATATGCAAACCTTTATCCAGGTACAACTGGCCTTTTATTAATTGAGCATTGACGCTATACGCACCTAATTCTTTCAGTTTTTGCGCTTTCATTACCTGACTTAAAATATCAATATTTGGCTGTGCATCTTTCAGGTACCTCAAATAACGATATGAAACAGGCTGATTTGATAGATTGGTTTTTTTAACGGCCTGAATGGATAATTTCGGTTGCAACCTGGACTCCTTCGAGTCTCCTTTTTTAAGGCTAATTTCAATAGACTGAGAATCAGAATTTTTAATAAATTCGAATTCATCCCCGCCCTGATAATCCTTATTACTTCGATAATAAGCGATGATTTTATGCGCGCCATCAGCCATTACACCTTTAAATAATAGCTGGGCACCACCTTTTCTTAATGCTTTTCGTTCAAGATCTGTATAGTTATGACTTAGCAAAGGCTTACCATCAAGCTTGATTGTCATAACTTCCAATACAAATTTCGCATCCGTTTTTTGTGACAGATAGATACTAAACGGTTTTTTAATTTTATCGTCAAGAATCAATAAATCTCGATCTAATATCAAAGACTGCTGCTTAAGTGCCTGAAGTTCGAGATTAATGCTTTGTTCTGCACAAACCACGGACGGTAATACGATGAATAGCAACCCGCTTAAAAAGTTAAAAAACCGCATTTTAGTGTGTAGCCATCCCAATGAGTGGAAGTTAATCTAGTAGAATAGTGTAAGTAGTTGAGATTATAAAGGATTTTGGTGATGAGTTGAGACTAAGGTCACGACTTTAACGCGCATATTCAATATCTAATTTCACTAATATTACTGCTCTGATTTTTCTATATGTTCATGTAAGGGCTTAAGTACACTCTGCTTAATTTAAAGCTTTATTATTCGATTGATACAAATGAACACAAAGCCCGCCTAACCTGCTGGATTCGAGTAACTCAATCTGCATATTATGCAGCTCTGTTACCCTTTTCACTATAGATAAACCAATACCACTGCCCGAGTGCGTGCTCCCATCTACTTTTTTAAAACGCTGCATTACCGTGCTTCTTTGATCTAAGGGGATTCCGGGACCGCTATCATGCAACCACAAGTCGATATTTCCTGCCTGTCCACGAAGTTCAAGCATAATTTCACCACCCTTGGGGGTGTATGTAACCGCATTACTTAACAGGTTTCGCAGCATGCTCTCAAACGGATAAACATAAGCTGGCATAAAGACACTTTCATCACCTATTACACTAATAGTCTGTTTTTTATTATTTGCGAGGGTGTATATTTCTGCAACCTGATCAACACATAACTCATGTAAATTGATCATTTTTATTTCCTGGGTTGAGCGAATTGCCTGCTCATCAAGCCTTGCCAGCCCTAATAATTGATCCACAAGATGGCTTGCCCGGTCGACACCCTGACCAATTGACCTAATTGCAGCTGATTTATCTGCATCATTTGCACTAGATTGCAACAACTGCAAATGCACTTTTAATGCGGCTAAAGGTGTTCGCAGCTCATGTGCAGCATCGGATGTAAATTGCCTTTCCTTATCAAAAGATAAACGCAATGATTTAAACAAGTGATTTAATTCATCTATTAATGGCTGAATTTCTGATGGCACATGTTCAAACTGCAAATCATGCAATTGTTCATTTTCGCGACCTGCAATATCACTGACAATTTGATCTATCGGCGATAAACCACGGCTTACAAAATACCAGACCAGCCCTCCCATAATCGGTAATAATAGAATGAACGGCCAGGTCATTTGCATTGTAATTTTATTTACCAGTTCCTGGCGAACATCATCTCGTTCAGCTGTTATAACCTGATAGTTCTTATTAACGTCCCAAGCTGTAAATGTTCGCCAATTTTGCTGGTTAATAAACTGATTATCATAACCCTGCTGCATATTACTCATAGGCTGTAAGGGCGCATTTGCAGATCTCAGCAGCAGATTGCCGTATGAATCCCAAACTTGATATGCAAGCTTCAATTCATAAAAGTGAACCTGATTAGTTATTTCTTTTTCAAATTGTTGCTTATTCGCCATTGTTAGAGTGTTTTCCTGCACTCCCACCCCGTCGGAAAACTCTTTCATATGGCCTAATTCTACTTCCGCTAAAACCAGTCCCATCATTAATTTCGAAGAACGGGATAACTGCGCATCGAACAACTCTTCAACCTCATGCACACTCGCGCGATATCCACCCCAAATCGTTACCCCACCCACAATGACGAGTGTCAGTAGTATTGAAATTAATAAATAATGTCTTAATGAGTTTTTCACTGCTAATGATGATCTTCATTTATTTTATCGATGGTATAACCTACTCCACGGATTGTGCGTATTAATTTACTACCTAATTTTTTTCTTAAATGATGAATATGCACCTCAACGGCATTGCTTGCCATGTCTTCATCTAAACTATACAACCCTTCTTCGAGACGAGTTCGAGACAAAACACGGCCGAGATTTTCAAGCAATTCGAGTAACACTTCATATTCACGCCGTGATAAATCAACTAACTGGCCATCTTTTGTTACTGAATGAGCTGCAGGATCGAGTTGAATATTGTGATAATTAAGTAGCGGGTTAGCTCTCCCTCCAACACGCCTGATCAGGGCTCGTATCCGTGCATACACCTCATCCAGATCAAAGGGTTTAGTTAAATAATCATCGGCACCCGCATCAAGTCCCGCTATGCGATCTTCAACACTGTCCATAGCGGTTAAAATCAAAACAGGTAACAATGCCCCTTGTTTTCTTAACGCCTTTAATAGTTCTATACCACTGATATCAGGCAAGCCCAAATCAAGTACCATTACATCAAAGCTTTCATATTTTAAGGACTCAAGCGCAGGTTTACCCTGTTGAAACCATTCAACATTATAATTTTGTTGCTTTAGCCCCGTAACAACGCCTTCACCTAATAAACTATCATCTTCAACCAATATTACTCGCATACTTAACCTGTGATGTTTTTCTGATATTGCCAGCCTGCCTGGCGTTTCTTAAGCCTGGCTTAATTATAAGAACACATAAACCCTTTATTTTATATGCTTTCTTAAGCATGTCTTAAGTTTAGGCCAATATAGTTCAAATCATGCAATATCTTTCGTATTCAACAAGGTTTTAATACCCGTGAAATTACTCATGTTCTCAAAATTTTTAATACTCATACTGGTATTGAATAATCCCGTATACGCTGACTACCCTGCTGCACCAAAATTTCAATTACCCTCTGCAGACGGCATGCTTAGCTCTAGCGAACTAAAAGGAAAAGTGATTTATATCGATTTCTGGGCATCATGGTGTCGCCCCTGTAAAAAATCATTTCCATGGATGATCGCGATGAAAGAAAAATTCAAAAATCAACCCTTCGAAATCATCGCCATTAATCTGGATAAAGATAAAGCCTTAGCAGAAAAATTTATCGCCTCACAAAATATAAATTTCCCCGTCGCTTTTGATCCAGAGGCAAGTGTTGCTGAGTTATATGGTGTGGAAGGCATGCCAAGTAGTTACCTGATTGACCAGCAGGGTAAATTGCGTATTCGTTATACCGGATTCTGGAACAAAAGCAAAAATGAAAAAGAGAAAACAATTAGCCAGCTATTAAAAAAACTTTAATACCGTAAATAAAGACGAGATACCTATGATGTATAGAATAATTTTAGTTCTAAGCCTGCTTTTATTAAGCGCCTGCACCACCGTCCAACCCTGGGATAAGGACCTGATTGCTAAACCCTCCATGGCTCTGGTACCTAATGAAATTGATAATGCACTGGATGAGCATATTTACTTCAGTAAAGAAGCTTCAATGGGTGGACAAGGTGTAGGTGGCGGAGGCTGCGGCTGCAACTAAACAACCAGATATAAAAAGCCTTTACAGAAACAGGATATTTAAGACAGAAATTTAAGAATCAGGTTTTATGATGACTAATACCAGAAAAATTCGTGAGAAGTTAACAATAGCCAGTGCTACATTATTACAGGTTACCAATGTAGCGGCGACTGAAACACCAGATGATGCATGGAATATAGGTACTGCTGTATTATTTTATTCAGAAAGTGACGGGCGAGTTTCCGCAATTGAGCCTGTTATTAGTGGTACGAAAGAATATAAAGACGGAGACATTATAAACTTAAAGGCCGTTTTTGACTCATTAACGGGTGCCACACCAACAGGTGCGCATGCGTCCAGCATTGAGCAGACATTTACTAACCCTTCTGGTAAAAAACCTTATACGATTGCACCAGGAGAATTGCCTTTAGACGATACATTTCTTGATACCCGTGTAGCACTAAGCGGCTCATGGAACACAGACATAATTGATGAATATAGCCGCATCATTATTGGTGGAAATCTTTCTAAAGAATACGACTATTCCTCACTTGGCATTTCTGCCAATTTCCTGCGTGACTTTAATAGTCGTAATACGACACTTAGTGCCGCACTTGGTCTTAGCTCCGACACAATAGAACCTTCGGGTGGAGTGCCCACTGCATTTGCAAATATGAAAGTTGCCGGCACAGGCACTAATCGCGATGGAGCTGATGACAGTAAAACAATATCAGATGTTATGTTTGGTATAACACAGGTCATTAACCGCCGCACATTAATGCAATTTAATCTTGGTTTTAGTGAAAGCTCAGGTTACATGACTGACCCGTATAAAATCATTACAGTAATAGATGCCGCTGGGCTACCAACAACGAGCCTTACCACGGATGATCTTCCCTATGTTTATGAGAATCGTCCTGACTCACGTTCAAGAAAAACATTTTTCTGGAAAACAGTCCATCATTTAACTGAGGATGTTATTAACGTTTCTTATCGTTATCACACTGATGACTGGGGTATTGATTCACATACCATCGATTTCCACTATCGTTATGAGTTAAACAATGGAAGTTACTTGCAGCCTCACTTGCGTTATTACACTCAATCAGCAGCAGATTTTTTTGTTACAAGCCTGACTGAAAATGAAGCAGCAACGGCAACAGTATCAGACTATGCCAGCGCAGATTATCGTTTAGGAGAGTTTGTTACCAATACAATCGGCCTTAAATATGCCATGCCGGTTGGAAAAAACAGTGAGCTTAGTGTGCGTGCAGAAATAATTAGTCAAATACAAAATGATGTAGTTACACCCGTTGGTGATCAGGCAAATCATGATTTAACGCCAGATCTGGATTCATTTATCGTTCAGTTTGGTTATGAGTTCTACTTTGATCAGTAGTACACGGTAAGGCATATCCCCCTCGGGGATGGACCTCGCTTTTTGAGCTCCTCCCCTTAATCTATGCCACCAAGAGCTGATAGTGTAGAGATCCACCAACTCCGCAAAACTATCAGTGGTCTCAGTAAGGGGACAGAGCGCTAAAAGGCGGCGGTCTTTCCCCGAGGGTCATGTTCCTCAACAGCGCACAGGCAAGACGAACAAATGTAAAACCTGATAAATCAAAAGCTTAACTGATATCTGATCAATAACTCAGATTTCTAATTAAGCACTTCTGCGAACTTTTAAACAACTCAAACCCCCATCTCCATTGGTCACCGCTTACCAAAGCATCTAACACGACTTACTAATATAAATAAAACTCATAGCGCCCAAAACGATATGAATTAGCTAATCTTCCATTCCGCATTATGATGTTCAAACAAAATTTTTTAGTAAAGCTGCTCGATTAACGAAATTGTTACTGAATCATGATGAATATCAATCATTTACAAAAACATAACAGTTAATCTGCTGACAGCAATTAAAATGATCTTATAAATCTTGAGCCAAAACAAGCTCAAGCAGAGGAGAACACAATGATCAAGCCACACGGTTCTATTGAGCTGAACCCGCTATTTGTATATGACACAGCTGAAAATGACGCCCTACAAAAAGAAGCTGAAGGTTTAGCCTCTATTATTGTCAGTTCTGCGTCAGCTGCTAACGCAGTGATGATGGGTGCCGGTTATTTCAACCCTTTAACCGGCTATATGACTAAAGCTGATGCTTTATCTGTTGCAAAAGAAATGAAGACTAGCTCAGGTTTATTCTTCCCTACTCCGGTATTAAACCTTGTTGAAGATGCAGGTAATATCAAAGCCGGTGATCGTATTGCGCTTAAAGATCCTAATATAGACGGCAATCCTGTTTTAGCTGTTATGGATGTAGAAACCGTTGAAGAATTTTCTGATGAAGACATGGCCTATATGAGTCAAAAGGTTTACGCACCTGCTGATGGTGAAGCTCACCCTGGTGTGGAAGCATTTAACGCACAAGGTAAGGTTTGTCTTTCAGGCCCCATCAAAGTTCTGAATTTTTCATACTTTCAGACTGAATTCCCAGACACATTCCGTACTGCAGTTGAAATTCGTAATGAAATAAAAGAACGCGGCTGGAAAAAAGTCGTTGCCTTCCAGACACGTAACCCCATGCACCTTGCTCATGAAGAACTATGCCACATGGCAATGGACCGTTTAGGTTGTGACGGTTTAGTTATTCACATGTTACTTGGCAAGCTTAAGCCTGGCGATATCCCTGCTCCAGTACGTGATGCAGCTATTCGTAAGATGGTTGAACTTTACTTCCCCAAGAACAGCGCAATGGTAACCGGTTATGGTTTCGACATGTTATACGCTGGTCCACGTGAAGGTGTTTTACATGCTCTTTTCCGTCAAAATATGGGCGCCACTCACTTTATCATTGGTCGTGACCACGCAGGTGTTGGTGATCACTACGGTGCATTCGATGCGCAAACAATTTTCAAAAACGAAGTGCCTGAAGGCGCACTAGAAATTGAGATATTTGAAGCTGACCATACGGCTTATTCTAAGAAGTTAGATAAGGTTGTAATGATGTGTGAAGCTCCTGACCATGAAAAAGATGACTTCGTATTACTATCTGGCACCAAGGTACGTGAAATGCTAGGTCAGGGCATTGCCCCACCTAAAGAATTTTCTCGTCCAGAAGTAGCTGATATTTTAATTAGTTATTATCAGGAACTTGATAAAAAATAATAAACACAAAGCTTCGTTATTAAAAAAGCCCTGAACTATCAGGGCTTTTTTTTGCATATTCAATTTAAAAATTATAAATTTATCATTTTTAATGACTCAATTTTTCTCTCAAACCATTCGTTTCAAACGCAAGATGTTTAAGAAAAACGTTTATATCATGATTTGATGTCTCTAGTTCATACAATGTATCTGCAAGTATTCTCTGTTCTTCAGGCTGGGCCAAAAGAATCGAACTGATAACCGAATAATTATCTACTTTACGAGATACACCATCAGTAATAACCTCCCATTCTTCACGTGGTAAATTCTTACTTTTAAAGAATTTAACCAGATAGGCAGATGTTAACTTACCTAGTGGTTGTTTTTTAATCTTTAACTCCATTCTCAATTTACTTCCGTTATAAAAAATTTAAAAACCAAGGTGATTCAGCGTACCCATAATACAGCGTAATATGCAACAATACCTATGAGTAATATGTGACTAGCGGTACATAGCCGCAAAACGCCATATCAATCATTATACTTAATAATTTTTAGTTATTAAAAGGACACTTGACGCCCTATTTGACTAAAACAAGCACTTTTTAGCCTCCTCATAAATTTAAACGTCCAATCTTTGTCCGTTTCTAATTTTAAACTTAAAAATCTTAATTTATTACCCTACACTTACTAAGCTATATATATTAATAATTTAAAGTCATCTATGGAGTCACTTGTTATGGAACTACTTGAGAATGTTGAAAATGCTGACCTTGATCAGATCAAACTCAAAAACAATTTAACTATTCATAACATGCCAAAATTATGCAACTCAATAGATAATATTATTTCGGATGAAAATGATCAGGGTGTAATTTATTGTGTTTGGGGAAAACATGAAGTTCGCCGTGAAATTTTGGATAACGGCATCCGTTTTTCATTTCCACAATGTCCAAATGCATTAACGCTTAGCATTACAAAAAATAACGACAGCGATAAAATTCACCTTCATTGTACTACTAATACAAATATTGAAGATGAAGATTTTCTTGACTCAATAAAACAGTTTATCAAAGACTGGATGGTTGGAATAAAAACAGTTTGTCACTAATAAAGAGTTAATTTTTACCTGACTAATATAATTACATCCAGCAATCTATTATGCATTGAAAACTCACTATCTCTTAATTTACCCTCAACCAGTTAACCTTATACACCCCGTTTAATTAAGGATGTAACAGTTATTTAATGAAAAACTGTTCATAATATTCTTGATATAATATTCTGCAAGCGTACCTCCTCCTTCACTACTGAACAGGCATTCAAAATGGAATACAGAAAATTAGGTCAAACTGATTTAGATATAAGTGTTATCGGCCTTGGAACTATGACCTGGGGCATGCAAAACACACAACAAGATGGTTTTGAACAAATGGATTATGCGCTTGAAAGAGGCATTAACTTTTTCGATACCGCTGAAATGTATGCAGTCCCCCCCAGCAGTGAAACTTGTGGCGCCACAGAAACGATTATTGGAAACTGGTTTTCCTCACGTTTAAATCGAGACAAAGTTGTGCTGGCATCTAAAATCGCCGGCCCCGGACTGCCCTGGATAAGGGGCGGTGACAGCGTTATTGATGAAAAAAATATCAAACTGGCGATTGAAGGCAGCCTTAAAAGATTACAAACAGATTATATCGATCTCTACCAGCTACACTGGCCCAACCGAGGCTCATATCATTTTGGACAAATATGGGAATATGCTCCAAAGTTTGATAAACAGGCTGAAGAAGATAATTTTTTAAATGTACTGCACACAATGCAGTCGCTAATTAAAGAGGGAAAAATTCGCCATATTGGATTATCAAATGAAACTGCCTGGGGGATGACTAAATGGCTAGAATTAGCAAAACAAAACAACCTGCCTCGTATGGCATCAATTCAAAATGAATACTCATTACTGTGTCGTCACTTTGAGCCAGATCTTAGTGAAATAGCAATACATGAAAATTGTGGCCTGTTAGCCTGGTCGCCTCTTTCAAGGGGCACGATTAGTGGCAAATATCTTAATGGCGCTCGCCCTGAAGGCTCGCGTTTAACACTTGACCCACGCGTAGAACATCGCGAACACCCGCAAACAGACGCGGCCATTGAAAAGTATATTAAGTTAGCAAAGCAACATAATCTGGATGTGTGCCAGATGGCGCTGGCGTTTGTGAATAATCAACCTTTTGTAAATTCTACGTTGATTGGCGCTACAAACATGGCCCAACTAAAAAACAATATTGATTCAATTGATCTTAAATTATCAGATGATGTTTATAAGGTAATTAAAAAGATCAGACGTGATCACCCCATGCCTTATTAAATAATAATTGAAAGGTAAAGCACCTTATATTAAAAGAAAACGCCAACAACGCAAATGAACGCTAAAAACGCAACAGATGATTACTCTAACCGATTTTTTTAGGCGCAAGCTAAAATCCTCACGCCTCAAGAATCTGGCTCACATCATATGAAATATTATGTAATACTTTGGTTTTATCGCATACATTTGCGTTGTTCGCACTCATTCGCGTTTTCTTTTATTCCAGCTTAACAGAACTAATACATAGCTTGCTTTTGTTGCTTATAGAGTGTCTTATTTATACATATTTAATCGATGCTTTTTACAATATGTAAGATAAGACTAGAGTTACTACACTTAATCATATTTACTGTCTTTCCACTCTCGTAATGCTGCAAATATTTGCCAGTTCTCCTGCAACTCAGTACCCGCAAAATTTTCAGCAGCCTGTTTAACCCCGGGCTGCTGTAGTCTTACAAAAGGGTTGGTTTTCAGTTCCAGTGCAACACTACTAGGTACCGTAGACACACCCTTTTCCTGTTTTTGCATTTCTAACTTATCACGCTGTGCAATATCCTGACTCTCTGGCTCCACCCACTTAGCAAAACCAAGGTTGTCAACGGTATACTCATGGGCGCAATACAACAAAGTGTCACCGGGTAACGTCATAAGCTTTTCAATAGATTCTGTAAACATCTGAGCGGTACCACTGAATATTCTTCCACATCCCGCTCCAAACAGTAGGTCCCCACAAAACACAACATTTTCACCATAATATGCCAGATGATCTAATGTATGGCCGGGGATTGATTTAACCTGAAAGCTGATATTTAATTCGGCAATAGTCACAACATCACCTCCACTTACTTTTTGCGTGAATAAATCAGGCACCGGAAGGTCAATACTGAGTTTGATTTTAGATGGGTTTCTGTCCGGTCCAATTATGCGAAGTTGAGGGTACTTTTCTAACAGTTCAGCCACCCCACCCGTATGGTCATAATGTTGATGAGTAATAAGAATGGCTAGAGGCTGTAAATTATTCTCCTGCAAATAACTGATCACTGGTTTTGACTGCCCCGGATCTACCAGAACCACCTGTGGCAAGTCATCCCGTTGTATCATCCATATATAATTATCTGAAAAAGCGTGTACAGGGGTAATATTTAACATAGGGTTCTCAACGGGAGATATGAACAGGAATAGTGTATGCTGTGCATTTTACCCTTAATTGAATTAGTCACATAATGAAAGTCATCTCTTTTAATACCAATAGCATTCGCATGCGCCAGCATCAACTTGAAAAACTTATAGAAACACATTCACCTGATGTAATAGGCATTCAGGAGACTAAAGCACAGGATGCAGATTTTCCTGTCGATATGATAGAGTCACTGGGTTACCAATGCACATTTCACGGGCAAAAAACTCACTATGGCGTAGCCCTGCTGTATAAACATAATGCCCTGGAAATTACTAAAGGTTTTATATCTGATACAGAAGAATCACAGCGCCGGTTTATAACCGCCAAGTTCGATATAAACGGCCAAATAGTCACGGTTATGAATGGTTATTTCCCTCAGGGAGATAGTTTAAAACACCCTACCAAATTTCCTGCCAAGAAAAAATTCTATGAAGATTTAACCCAACTATTAAATACCCAATACACTACCGATGACAATATTATTCTTATGGGTGATATGAATATAGCTCCCCTCGACCTGGATATTGGTATAGGTGAAGATAATGCAAAACGTTGGTTGAAAACTGGAAAATGCAGCTTTTTGCCTGAGGAAAGACAATGGATTAACACTCTATATGACTGGGGCCTTTCAGACACATACCGTGCTCTGCACCCTGATGTAAATGACCGTTTCAGCTGGTTTGATTATCGCAGCAAGGGGTTTGATAAAGAGCCTCGTCGCGGTTTACGTATAGATTTGATACTGGCAACAGAAAACCTGACAAAACAATGTATCGATGCCGGAATCGACTATGAAGTAAGAGGCATGATAAAACCTTCCGATCATTGTCCCATCTGGTCTGAATTTGAACTATAAATAGAGTAACTATTCAGCCTTACTCGTATGAATAATTCTTATAAAAAATAGAAGTATCATTTATTAATGGATAATCCCCTAAAAAGCTCCCGCTGCCGTCTTATGGGCCTGTCACTGATATTGTTAATCAGTGTAATTCTTATGATGTTTAAAGTAGTACCCCTGCTTTTTAAGCCTAATATGCTTAATCACGTGCTGGAAACAGGCGAACTAGTGATAGTCACTCGTAATAGCTCTACCACCTACTACGAAGGTCCAAATGGTAAAACTGGCTTCGAATATGAGCTTGCTGAGCGTTTTGCAGAGTCACTAGGCGTCGAACTGAGAGTTATTACCAGCGATAATCTACGTGAAATATTTGAAATATTAAATACAGGCGAAGCTCACTTCGCTGCTGCTGGCTTAACCATTACCGAGTCACGTAAGGAATATGTTCGTTTTGCACCCAGTTATATGGATATCACTGAACAACTCATTTACAACAACCAGTCTTACCGACCCAGAAAAGTAGAAGATCTCGATGACGGTTTATTAGAAGTGATAGAAGGCTCCAGCCATGTTGAAAGTTTAATCGAATTACAGGCAACACACCCTGAGCTTAGCTGGAATACCCAAAAAGATATCGAAAGTGAACAACTACTGTATTTAGTAGAAAATCAGTTGATTGATTATACGGTTGCCGATTCAAACGAGGTCTCTCTTAACCAACGGTTTTTACTCGAACTACGCGTTGCCTTTGATATTTCTGAGCCCAAAAAATTAGCCTGGGCCTTTCCTAAAATAAAAGACTCCAGCTTATATGATAAAGCCATGAGTTTTTTCTGGCGTAATTTAAATGATGGAGAAATCACTCATCTGATTGAAAAACACTACGGCCATGTGAATCAATTTGATTATGTAGGTAACCGAATTTATATTCGGCATATTGCGACACGCCTGAGTAAGTATATAGACATGTATCATGAGGCTGCTGATAAATATAAACTCGACTGGAAGTTATTAGCCGCAATGGGCTATCAGGAGTCTCACTGGAACCCTAAAGCCGTTTCACCCACCGGCGTTCGAGGCATTATGATGTTAACTCGCCATACAGCAGGCCAGCTAGGTGTAAAGAACAGGCTTGATCCTGAAAGCAGTATCTTTGGTGGTGCCAAATATCTGGATCAAATTCGTCGCCGCTTTCCTGACGATTTAAAAGAACCCGATAGAACATGGTATGCCATGGCTGCTTATAATGTCGGTTATTACCATGTTATAGATGCACAGATAATTGCTAAACAACTGGGTAAAGACCCGAACAAGTGGGCTGACCTTCAATCAATACTTCCATTATTAGCGCGTAAAAAATGGTATAAGAAAACAAAATTTGGTTATGCTCGTGGCTGGGAACCGGTTAAATATGTTACGAATATTCGACGTTATTATGACCTGCTTGAGTACCAGCTTGCGCCCGATAAAAATGAACAAGCCAGTGACGAAGAGCATGAAGCATTTTCCATTATGCCTTCAGTTTTATAATTATTTACAAAAAATTTATATGGCAAGGTTTTAAATTTTCATAATCGTTTAAGTAATAACTCTCGAATCTCTTCATCAGTCATAACAACAGGGTTAGTTTTCATGCTACTACCCCGACTGTTCGCAACCACTTTATCCAGACATGCTTCAGTCAAACCAAATTCACCCAATCTTGGTAGCTGCATAGTATTAGTCCAGCGCTGCAAAGTGTCACACAATGCTTCCCAGGATTTATGCTTATTATTATAACGCTGCTGTGTAATAACATCGCCCAGAACCGCGTATTTATCTAATGCGGGATTAGTTGGGTCACGCTGTAACATAATACGAATATTCATATCTACTGCTTCAGAAACTAAAGTGCCGCAAACAACACCATGTGGTATAGGATAAAAAGCCCCTAAAGGTGAGGCTAGACCATGCACTGAACCCAGCCCGGTTTGCGCTAAACAAATACCTGACATTAATGAGCCATAAGCCATTTTATCCTGAGCCTCGTCAGTCACTTCATGCCCATATAGTGCCAGAAGACTATCTCTAACTGCCTCAATACCACTTAATGCAAGCGCATCAGTCATATTGTTAGAATTGGTTGATACATAAGATTCAATTAATTGCGTTAAAGCATCCATGCCATTCGCAGCAATAATATTTTTCGGGCAGGTACTTAATAACTCAGAGTCTATTACTGCATACTCAGCCACCAGTTTGTCATCCCTGAAAGATTTCTTAAAGCCATTCTCGCCTTGCAAGCTTAGAACTGCATTTTTTGTTGCTTCAGAGCCGGTGCCTGCAGTAGTTGGCACAGCGATAAAGGGCACTGCTGGGCCTTTATATGTCAGTTCAGGGCCGACACCTTCCAGATAATCCATAACTGAGTTATCTATTTTTAATAAACCGGCAATGGCTTTTGCAGCATCAAGTGCGCTACCTCCACCAACACCTAAAACTACATCAATAATATTACCTTTATACTCATTCACTATTGAATCGACTAACTCAGGCGACGGCTCACCCGGAATCGAGCACTTCTCAAAATGTATACTTTTTGCATCAAAAGCTGAAATTAGTTTTGAATAAGCTACACTCGACTCAAATGAGCTCGCTCCCGTTACCAACAAGACTCGATTGCCATACTGTAAACACAGCTCAGGTAGTTGAGTAATAGCCCCTCTGGAAAAAATAATTCGAGGTAAGCGAGCAATAGAGAAATCAAATAAATTCATAAGGTGGGATTGTAGTTGAAATAGACATCAAAAGCAGCCTAGATTAGATTTATTAAAGACATGTTATAATAACTGGTACGTAACAAACGAAAAAAGAAATAGCGGGAACACTTCTCTCAATAATGAATATTTCAAAATTAATTTTTTTCCCAGTCTCGACTGATAAAACCGTTAATAATAAAATATTATTACAAACATTAATCGATTCGCAATTTATAAGCGAAAAGAGTACAAATAATAATCAATACCTGCCAGGTGATAATTTTTTAAGTTTAATAACTTTTCTAGGTTGCTCCCCAAATATCAACCTGATGCCGATTGAATGTGAAAGCCACTGTTTTATTTCTATCCTGGATCAATTAGAGGAGCCAGTATGTCTGGGTTATACACAAACCGTTAACCCTAAATGCCCCGCCTGTAAAAAACGTATCAGTGACTGGAAAACACCTAACTGGAAAAATGCCGAACAATTATGTAACTGTGACAAATGCCAAAAACAAACATTATACTCTGAACTAAACTGGAAGCATGAATGTGGCTTTGCCCGATGTGGTTTTGAAATTAGCCATATCTATCCACATGAAGCAGTGCCGACTGATCAACTATTAGAAAAATTAAAACAGTTTTCAGGTTTTGAGTGGAATTATTGTTATGCAACAAGTTAACATCGTTTACAAAAAATCCAGGTCTATTTAATACAAAACTGTAATATCAACTTTTAAAGTTTGAGCTAGTTAGTTACTAGAAAAAATCCCGTAAAAACCCTTTTCAGGCAATTAACTTGTTCCCATGCTCCTGCGTGGGAATACATACTATTAATCGACTGCCTTCTAATCACTAACTAAGCTTAAATATGCGTTCCCACGGAGGACCATGGGAACGAGAAAGAAAACACAAACTTATGCCTCTAAAGACAACGCTTTCAACTGATTTATTTTGTCTCTTACCGCAGCAGCTTCCTCAAATTCTAAATCCTGAGCATGTTTAAACATTTGTTTTTCTAAATTATCCATTTCTTTACTGATTTCTTTCATCGACATATGGGCATACTGAGCCTGTTGCTCCGCCACTTTCAATGTATGTTGCTGATGACGCTGCTCATAGCCTACCCCCATCACATCCATAATTGATTTTGTAATGCCTGCTGGAGTGATGCCATGTTTTTTATTATGTTCTTCTTGCTTTATTCGACGTCGTTCTGTTTCACCTATGGCTCTTTCCATTGAACCTGTAATTCTATCTGCATATAAAATAGCTCTGCCATTTAAGTTTCTTGCGGCACGACCCATGGTTTGTATTAAAGATCTGTCTGAGCGTAAGAAACCTTCTTTATCTGCATCGAGTATGGCTACTAATGAAACTTCGGGAATATCCAGCCCTTCTCGCAATAAGTTAATACCCACTAAAACATCAAACTCACCTAAACGTAAATCACGAATGATTTCCATCCGTTCAACCGTATCAACATCTGAGTGTAAGTACCTGACCTTTACCCCGTGTTCAGTTAAATACTCAGTTAAGTCTTCCGACATACGCTTGGTTAAAGTAGTAATCAATACCCTCTCTTTTTTTGGAACTCGAATATTTATTTCAGACAATACATCGTCTACCTGTGTTGCCACGGGCCGTATTTCAACTTCTGGATCTAATAAACCTGTCGGCCTGACTACCTGCTCTGCTACCTGATCTGAGTTTTCAGTTTCATAAGGCCCAGGTGTTGCTGAAACATAAATAGTTTGTGGGCGAATAGCCTCGAACTCTTCAAATTTCATCGGCCTGTTATCTAGCGCAGAAGGCAAACGAAAACCAAAACTCACCAAATTTTCTTTACGCGACCGGTCACCTTTATACATAGCACCCAACTGCGGAATGGTGACATGGCTTTCATCAACAATTAATAACGCATTATCTTGCAGGTAATCATATAAACACGGAGGCGCTTCCCCGGGGTTTCTTCCCGATAAATATCTTGAATAATTTTCTATGCCATTGCAGTAACCTAACTCGCGCATCATTTCCAGATCAAACATGGTGCGTTGCTCTAAGCGCTGGGCCTCAACTAACTTATTATTATCTCGCAGCTGCTCTAAACGTTCTTTCAACTCAACTTTAATTTTGTCTATGGCTTCATAGATTACCGTTTTGGGGGTTACATAATGTGATTTGGGATAGATTGTCAGGCGTGAAACTTTACGCAATACTTCACCCGTTAAGGGATCAAAGAAGCTAAGTTGTTCAACTTCATCGTCGAATAACTCAATCCGCACGGCTTCATACTCAGACTCAGCCGGATGCACATCAATCACTTCTCCTCGAACACGGTAGTTAGCTCTGCCCAACTCCATATCATTTCGGGTGTATTGCATTTCAGCCAGGCGGCGTAATATATCCCGCTGGTTTATCATGTCACCCTTAACCAGATGTAACATCATTGATAAGTACGATTCAGGATCACCCAAACCATAGATTGAAGAAACGGACGCGATAATGATGGTGTCCTGTCTCTCTAACAGGGCTTTTGTGGCTGACAGACGCATTTGCTCTATGTGTTCATTTATCGATGCATCTTTTTCAATAAAGGTATCACTGGCGACTACATATGCTTCAGGCTGGTAGTAATCATAATAAGAAACAAAGTATTCCACCGAATTATGCGGAAAAAGCTCTTTCATCTCTCCATACAACTGAGCCGCCAGTGTTTTATTTGGGGCAAGAATCATCGCAGGTCGTTGCGACTGCTGAATCACATTTGCAATAGTAAATGTTTTACCTGAACCCGTAACACCTAACAGCGTCTGGTTTAACAGGCCATCCTCCAACCCGGACAGCAAAGTTTTAATCGCCGCGGGTTGATCCCCGGCAGGTGTTTTATCCGTTTCTAATTCAAATTGTTTCGACATTGTAAAAAACTTTAAAAAAACTTAAAAAAAATGCGCTTTACTACCATTTGGGATAGGACAAACACAAGCAACTTTGTTTATACTCATACCCTGAATATAAGAACTCAATCAGACAGGGTATATCGCTTTGGCACAAGCTTCCAATAGAATTCAAAAAGTAAAACCATCTCCGACTTTAGCCGTTACTGCACTGGCCCAACAATTACGCTCAGAAGGCAAAGATGTTATCGGCCTTGCAGCAGGTGAACCCGATTTCGCTACACCGGATCACGTAAAACAGGCAGCGATTGAAGCTATCAACAACAATCAGACCAAATATACAGCGGTTGATGGTATGCCCAGCCTCAAACAGGCCATTATAAACAAATTTTCCAAAGATAACGGTTTAAACTACGCCGCTGACCAGATATTGGTTTCCTGCGGTGGTAAACAGAGCTTCTTTAATATGGCTCAGGCATTACTCAATCCCGGTGATGAAGTAATTATCCCAGCACCTTACTGGGTATCTTATCCTGATATGGTGCTACTAGCCGATGCTGAACCCGTAATAGTACAGGGTGATCAGTCTCAGGGTTTTAAAATCACCCCTGACCAGTTAAAAGCCGCAATAACAGACAAAACTCGCCTGTTTGTTATTAACAGCCCTTCAAATCCATCGGGTAAATCTTACTCTATGGCTGAATTAGAAGCACTGGGTGAAGTATTACGACAATACCCGGACATAATCATTGCAACCGATGATATGTATGAAAAGATCCTCTGGACAGAAGAACCTTTCTGCAACATCGTTAATGCCTGTCCTGATCTTTATGATCGCACTGTCGTGCTAAATGGCGTTTCCAAGGCCTATGCGATGACGGGCTGGCGTATCGGTTATGCTGCAGGTCCCGCTGATCTGATCAAGAACATGAAAAAGATTCAGTCTCAAAGCACCTCAAACCCTACCTCTATTTCTCAGGTTGCTGCTCAGGCTGCTCTAGAAGGTGACCAGTCACGTTTAGATGAGATGAATAAAGCATTCAGAGAGCGCCATGATTTTGTACTGGGTGAACTTAATAAAATTGATGGCGTAGAGAGTATTGCCAGTGATGGTACATTCTATATCTTCCCCGATTTCACTCAGGTTATGAAAAACATGGGTATCGAAGACGATGTGAAACTGGCGGAGAAGATTCTTGCCGAGGCAGAAGTTGCCCTGGTTCCCGGCTCTGCTTTTGGTAGCCCGGGTCATATGCGCATCTCTTTCGCCACAGATATGAGAAGTTTAGAGAAAGCACTTGAAAGAATTAAGAAATTTGTTGGTTAATCAGTAAATTAGTGTTGACCGACAAGGGGTGAATCAGTATTATAGCGCCCCTCGAAACGACATGTTTCGAACAGCAATAACATTGCAAATATCTACCATTCCCTGATAGCTCAGCTGGTAGAGCAACGGACTGTTAATCCGTTTGTCCCTGGTTCGAGTCCAGGTCGGGGAGCCATATTCGAATAGCAATATCATTTGCTATTAAAAACAACAGGTTACGTGATTACACGGGCCTGTTTTTTTTTGCCTATAATTTTTATCTACTTCTAAGTCATTCTTTTATATACTAATTTTTATCAGACCCAGATGGCAAGATATAGTTTCCAGCTACAAACTATAGACACGAACTAATGCTAACTACCCAATTTTGACCTGAGCTTCTTTTTAACCAGATCAATATGCAACAAAAGATTAAAGAGCTGATCCGTATATGACAAAGGTGTTTTTATTTTATTAACCTGAAGCTCTACCTGTTCGAGCTCGTCTATGAGTTTATTATATTGCTCTTCAGTTAGTTGTTGAGTAAAAGCCGATGTATGTTCTATTTCCTGAAGCTTTTCATACCATCGATAAATACTTGAACGTATTTTCCAGCGATAAATAGATGGCATAATTTTTATTAACGGCAACATTAATGCCAGTAGAGGAATTAATAATACAATCATACGATCAATAAAGATCGCGACATTAAAAGGTAAATATCGCATGAGAAATGGTGGGCCAACTTTAAAATACCGCTCTGCCATCTCGCTAATAGGTAAAACCGTTTTGTGCGCTGAAGGAAACTCATTAGACGCTGAGAACAGCCCCGGTGAACTGTGAATTTTTTTAGTCGCCTTCAGTAATAATACCTGTAAGGTACTATGCAAATTTTTATCAACCACCAGATTGGCTGTAGGTGCAATCATAGTTATATTTTTAGATGGAATATTTTTATGTAAATCTATCACCCCCTCTGCAAGGGTAATTTCTGATAAATACGGTAATAAATAACTATAAGCCTTTGCTCGATCAAGGCTTAATAAATGCACTCGACTATCTCGAAGCAACTTCTGAATAACAGGTGCTTCTGAAGAGGCTACAAAAAAAGCAATATCAATATCATTCTCCAGAATACCTTTTGTGGCATCTTTATTAGATAACGACAAAAAAGAAGCAGCCTTACTGTCAATTTCATTCATTTTCAACAGTGTGTTAACCATTGATTGTGTTCCGCTATTTTCTGGGCCCGTAGCGATACGCAGTTTAGAGAAATCTTTAAGCTGATTAACATGAAGCTGACTATTAAGAAAAACCCAAACTGGCTCATAATATAAACTACCCAGAGAAACCAGGTTTTCATTACTTTCATTTTGACTTATAGCACCACCTTGAACAAAGGCAACTTGAACTTCATTTTTCAATAACCGACTGATATTTTCATGCGAGCCTGACGACTCGATAATTTCCAGAGTAATACCGTCTTTAATTAATTCATCACGGTATTTTTTTGCGATCTGATAATATGCTCCATTTACATGACCTGTCGTAATTGTTATTTTTGTTGGTGCAGCAGGGGCAATAAACCGTGAAGCAACCCAGAAAGAAGCCACAATTAAAATAAAAATTGGTAAAAATGTAACTACGATGTCACGATAAAATTTAAACGATTTAACAGCCATATTATTCCCTGATACTTTTTACGGATGAACAACAAATTGACTAACATAAATACTATAACAGCTACACCCATATTTGTCTGTTATGGGCAGCCCCATAGCTGCTACCCAGTTTTTTTATGAATAGAAAAAACCTGTTAATAAATTTTATTATTCATATTGCTAATTAATTACAGCAATTATTTCAAAATTATTAAAAATCTTGTCGAAATTTTCCATATTTCATCATTTAACCTCTTAACAAATTGATTCGTAAGAGCATACAATTGATCCAGCTTAAAATAAATTTAATCAATATCCGTATTATTTAACGCATAGAACGATCTACACTTACAACTATATAGTTAAAAATATTCTTATAACATTATGTCAAAACAGGTAACATTAAAACGCAGCATTACTTTGCCCATGATGGTGCTTTACGGACTAGGCACAACCATCGGCGCTGGCATTTACGCACTGATTGGTGAAATAGCTCATATAGCTGGTTATTACTCACCTATTTCATTCTTAGTCGCTTCTATTATGGCTGGCTTTACTGCCATTTCGTTTGCTGAACTTTCTGCACGATTTCCTCGGGCAGCTGGTGCTGCACTCTATGTCAAGCAAGGATTCAACTCAGATCGTTTATCAACTCTAGTAGGGCTACTGGTTATTTCAGCCGGACTGGTTTCTGCCGCTGCCCTTGTTAATGGTTTTGTTGGTTATTTACATCAATTTCTAGAGTTAGAACGTGTTAGCGCAATTATCATTATCACTTTAATACTGGGTGGTATCGCAGCCTGGGGTATTGCTGAGTCAGTGATTATTGCCAGTATCATCACTATAGTTGAGATTGGTGGTTTATTATTAGTCGTTCTAGTTAGCGGGGATGCATTATTGACTCTGCCCGATCGCTGGGCCGAATTAATACCACCCGCCAATATCGCCAGCTGGAGTGGCATTTATCTGGGTGCGATTCTATCCTTTTATGCCTTTATCGGTTTTGAGGATATGGTTGATGTCGCTGAAGAAGTCAAAAATGTAAAACGCAATTTGCCACTAGCTATCTTATTAACACTAGGCATTACCACGTTTATCTATATGTTATTAATAATCACCGCTGTATTATCTATGCCACCCTCTGAACTTGCCAAAAGTGAAGCACCACTGGCCGAAATTTATCAATTTCACACTGGTGAAAAAGCCATAGCTATCAGCATAATAGGTATCTTCGCGATTATTAATGGCGCGTTAATACAAATGATTATGGCGTCACGTGTTTTATATGGTTTAAGTTCAAGGGGTTTACTGCCTCAATTATTAAGCAGTGTGCACCAACACACTCAAACCCCTTTGATTGCTACAGCAGTTGTTACTTTTACGATTCTTATCGTTGCCCTTATCGGTCGTCTCACATCACTGGCTGAGATGACTTCCATTATTATGTTGAGTATTTTCTCAATGGTTAATTTTTCTTTGTGGCGAGTTAAACATCGCGACCCTGACCCAGATGGCATAAAAACTTACCCCATCTGGATACCTGTTATTGGTTTTCTGGTTAGCAGCGCTTTTGTGTTGAGTAAATTATTGAGTCTTTTGTGAATGAAATTTGTTTTATTAGTATAAAATCAGCATCAAATCCCAGATTTAGATTCTGTTTTCTGGAATTATTGCATGTGGTTTTACTTCAGAATATTTATTATCTGATTAAATGTAGAGAGAATTATGAAATATTATAACTGGGTTCTTATTACTTTTTTATTATTGGTGAGCACGGATATCATCGCCGATAAATCTGATCGATTATTACGTTCTGCAAATCGATATTTTTCAGCTCTACCTGATGTTATGCCGGGGTCTGAAAATGACACACCTGAACGCATTGCACTGGGAAAGAAACTTTTTTTCGATAAACAATTATCTATTAATAATACGCAAGCCTGTGCATCCTGTCATCGACTGGAGGACGGTTTTGCTGGAGTTGATAATCAGGCTACATCAGCCGGTGCAAAAGGCGATATGGGAAACCGAAATAGCCCAACAGTATTAAATGCGGGTTGGCAGGATAGTCAGTTCTGGGATGGTCGAGCAAAAAACCTGGTTGAGCAGGCTAAAGGGCCAATATTAAATCCAATTGAAATGGCGATGCCTGATGAGAAAACAGTAGTAAAGAAAATACAGGGTATTGAAGAGTATCAAAAAGATTTTTCTATTGCATTTCCTACAAGTGTTCCAGTGATTACCTATCATAATATTGCCGAAGCCATAGCCGCTTTTGAACGAACCTTAATAACACCTTCCCGGTTTGACGATTTCATGAAAGGAGATACCGCAGCTTTAAACGAGGCGGAAAAGAGAGGACTAAAAACATTCATTAAAATTGATTGTAAGTCGTGCCATGATGGTAAGTTGCTCGGCGGTGAACTGTATGAAGTGTTAGGTAAAGAAGTGCCTTACGAAAATCAGTCTGATCAGGGTATTTATGAACTAACTAAAAATGAAGATGATCGCATGGTATTCAAGGTGGCGTCTTTACGTAATATTGCACTCACCGCACCTTATTTTCACGATGGAAAAATAAAAACGCTAGATGAAGCTGTGCGCAAAATGGCCAAAATACAATTGAATGAGGAACTATCGGCTCAACAAGTTGAAGATATCACGCTATTTCTAAACACTTTAACAGATAAAAAAAGAGCGCATTAATAAATAAATGAGGAGATTTAAGGCATGTTAATGAATGAAATAATGACTTAATACGCAACCTTAATCTATTGATATTTTTAAAAGCTGAAGACTACAGCCCTTTTCTGTTTTATTAGGTTTGGTTTTTTATGGCTAAGAAGATATCCCCGAAGGCAATTGTCGGGGATCCAGCGCCCTTAAAGTCACTAGATTATTTAATATATCTATGTATTTAAATCTTCGGGCCGTGCAGAAGAACTAGAATATGAATGTTGAGTGTCTACTTTCTATCAACTGAGAATAAACTACTCTCAACCAAGTCTGATCCCATTAATATATAAGCCAATACTAATTAAATGCCATGACATTTATTAATTTTAACAAAAATAAAAATGAAATCATCCCTGAATAGGAATAATATTGAGTCTCGACAACTCACGGGGACTCTACATGAAATCTACTGTCTTCTATAGTAATCTGATTCGTGACATTCACAATATACGTTCAAAAGCTGTATTAAAAGTATTTCATATTCGTATAAAAAATTATCATAAAGTATCGCCTAAGCATAAACGTGACAGTGAAATAACGTCCCCTTTGCTAAGCTGTTTACATAACCTGATATACAAGAAACAGGACATTGAGATATCTACGCTTTCGGATAAAACAGACTCAGAAGGCAACCCGGAAATACAAGCCAAATTGCATAATATTGACACTCTTGAAATCGACCCGATAACTTACAATGAGCTTTCTAACTACTTTCAATCTAAACACAATGGTAATGGGGTACGAACCGGAATAGAAGAAACTCTGGTTCAAAGCACCTGGAACCATATACATGCTGCCGTGCGATATGCCCGACAGGGTGAACTCCCTAACTCTAAAATGCATGCTGAAATTGCCTCTTACTCGTGCAGAGAGCTGGCTCACTTTATGACTACAGATAATTACCAAAAGTTAATGGCTAGCATTCAAGTCAACTTAAGAAAATTACACTAAGTATTTTCTAAAAACATTAACATTACGCATCAAATATAAATTTACATAACTCTATTTTTCAAACGAAAAAACTAAATTAAGTGCGTTTTATCGATCTAAATTTAACATTCAAGTTGATAAAAGACTTATCGCATTAATATTACTTTCTACACTTATGTTAACTGGTTGCAGTATTCCCGTATGCTGTGGACCAGATTCAAACACACCATCAACACATCGAATATCAGACAAGAATCCGCTATCAATCCAGAAACCAGTCAAAGAAATCAATATCAAATTGAGAGCAAAAAAAAGCACCTACATTTCTGTAAGTGCTTGATTAATATGGGGTGAATGAAGGGACTTGAACCCTCGACAACCGGAATCACAATCCGGGGCTCTACCAACTGAGCTACACCCACCATAAAACATCAAAAATGGTGCGCCTGACAGGACTCGAACCTGTTACCCTCGGCTTAGAAGGCCGATGCTCTATCCAGATGAGCTACAGGCGCATGTACTAGTCCGTCCAGATCTGCAGGACCATGCAAGGCATTATCAACTATTTAGACAATACCTTACATTTTCTTATTTGGCCTCGTTATAAATAACGATGGTAGAGAGATTACAAAACACACCCCTGTGTTTTTCCCTTCAGGCCAGAGTGATAAAAAGCATCACTCTGTTAAAAATGGCTCCCGGCCATTTTTTCGAACGCTTATCGTTCGAGCCTCTCTACTGGACCATGCAAAGCATTATCAACTATTTTGACAAAACCTTACATTATCTTATTTGGTCGGGGTAGAGAGATTCGAACTCCCGACATCCTGCTCCCAAAGCAGGCGCGCTACCAGACTGCGCTATACCCCGATATTTTTCAACATTATCCATGTTTGGCGATATGCTAGTAAGCACCTGCACTTCTGTGAAGAAGCAGGCTTCGCTTGACTGCGCTATACCCCGAACTTTTCAACATATTCCCTTGTTTCGAGTTGCAATTAAGCTATTACCCGATCTCGTATATTACATTCAAGTAGCAACAAACGAGGAAGCGGATATTACGCATTTAGTCGATTCAGGTCAACAGATTCATGGCGTAATTCATTAAAATACTTATCTTTATTCTATTATGCCGCTTGTGGGGGATAGCCAATACGTGAGAAAATCCGCCCCTAAATTCAATCCTTACATTTACTGAGTACATTTTAAACATGTCTGCAAAAATCATAGATGGTAAACAGGTTGCGGCTGATCTTCATGCAACCATCAAGCAACGTGTTGAAAAGCGTCTAAATGAAGGTAAAAAAGCCCCGGGGCTAGCGGTTGTGTTAATAGGCGAAGACCCTGCTTCTCAGGTATATGTTCGTAATAAACGCCTGGCTTGCGAAAAAGCCGGCATTATATCTAGAGCTTATGACTTACCTGCGAGCACAACTCAGCAAGAACTGAATGATTTGATTGATCAGCTTAATGTCGATGATGATATTCACGGCATACTCGTGCAGTTCCCATTACCAGATGGCCTGAATGAATCAGCAATTATTGAACGCATTGATATTAAAAAGGATGTTGATGGTTTCCACCCTTTTAATCTGGGCCAGTTAGCTCAACGTGGGCCAGGTCTACGACCCTGCACGCCTTATGGCGTGAAACTTTTATTAGACTCTACCGGTGAAGTATATAAGGGCAGAAACGCCGTAATTGTAGGCGCTTCTAACCATGTTGGGCGCCCGGCTGCACTGGAAATGCTATTAGCCGGGGCGACGGTTACGATTACACACCGTTTTACTACTGACCTGGAAGATCATGTACGTCGATCAGACATAGTTATAGTAGCCGTTGGTAAGCCAGGGCTTGTAAAAGGTGAGTGGATAAAAGATGGTGCCACGGTAATTGATGTCGGCATTAATCGTCGAGAAGATGGTAGCCTTTGCGGAGATGTCGATTTCGCAGCTGCTTCACAACATGCCGCGTGGATTACTCCAGTACCGGGTGGTGTTGGGCCAATGACAGTGGCGGTATTACTATTAAATACTCTCGATGCGGCTGAGAATTTGTATAACAAATAACAATATAGTTAAGTCACCACCATTTCCCCTCCTTTCAGTAAAGCCCCCCCTCAAATATGGGGCGGGTGATTGTGCTACACTTTAATAACCATTAAATAACTCATTTACCTCGACGTTTTAGCCTATGCATGATGCCATTAGCGATACAATTATCTTACTGAGCATTTCTGTTGTTTGCATAGCATTATTCAGACGGATAAAACTACCCGCTATATTGGCTTACCTCACGGTTGGTATTTGTTTAGGCCCCCATGCAGCTAACCTTGTACAGAGTTCTGATACATTACATTTTCTCGCTGAAGTTGGCATTGCCTTTTTATTATTCAGCCTGGGTCTGGAGTTCTCTTTAAATAGACTCATCGCTAACCGGCGCTCAGTTGTTGGTCTGGGTAGTGCACAAGTTGCTCTCACATTATTAATAGCCGGTTTAAGTGCCTGGTTATTAGGTGTCAGTAAAGAAACCGCTTTTGTCATTGGCTGCATCATTGCTTTGTCATCAACCGCTATTGTTATCAAACAACTGGGTGAACAGTTGGAGCTGGATTCACGACATGGCAGCGCCTCAATATCTATTTTGTTATTTCAGGATATAGCAGTCGTCCCCATGCTGGTTATAATCCCGGCAATTGCCAGTGAACATGAAACCTCCTTTCTGGTAGAACTTTCTTATAGCTTTGCTATGGGTGTTGGCGTTACCGTGCTGATGCTGGCAATTGGACGCTGGTTACTACGCCCGTTATTTCATGAAGTTGCTTCAGCCCACTCTGCCGAGCTATTCACAATAACTGTATTACTTATTGCTTTAGTTTCTGCATGGGTTACTGAGCTAGCCGGTTTATCGATGGCACTAGGTGCCTTTCTGGCTGGCATGATGTTGAGTGAAACCGAATTCAAGCATCAAATTGAAAATGATATACGCCCTTTCCGTGATATTTTTCTCGGCCTGTTCTTTATCACTGTAGGCATGATGTTAGATTTGAGCAGCCTTTTTGAATTTTTGCACTGGGCAATATTACTCGCCATTAGCATTATTGTTGGTAAAACATTACTCATAATGGTTTTAAGCAAACGCATAATTGGCTCATCTACTGGCGTTGCTATGCGTACGGGTGTCGTATTAGGCCAATGCGGCGAATTTGGTTTCGCCATAATGGCACTCGCTGTGAGTTTCAATTTACTACCTGAAACTGAGTCTCAAATACTACTAACCTCAATAGTACTCACCATGATAGCCACTCCCTTTCTGGTTAAATACAACGGTTTGGTTGCTAAAAAATTCACTGGTAGTTATTCAAGGAGCAGAGAAGAAACAAAAGATTCTATTAGTGAAGAAACCAGTAGTATGGATAAACATGTCATTATCTGTGGCTTCGGACGAATTGGACAAAACATAGCAAAAATTCTCGATTCAGAAAACTTTAAGTATTTTGCACTTGATTACAACGTAGACCTTATAACAAATGCAGCTAAAGCGGGTTACAAAGTATCTTTTGGTGATTCAACTCATCGTGAAATATTACAAGCGGCCGGTATAGAACGCGCTTCAATTTTAGTCATTTGTCACGACAATGTCGGCTCTGCTGAGAAAACACTACGACAGGCAAAAGCGCTTAATTCAGAAATCCCTATTTTAGTCAGAACAAAAGATGATACTTATTATGAAAAGCTAAGTGATGCCGGAGCAACGGAAGTTATTCCAGAAACACTTGAATCGAGCTTGATGATGGCATCTCATGTACTGTCATTGCTTGGTATTCCCATGGCGAGAATTGTTCGTCGTGTTCAGGAAATGCGCAATAATAAATACGCAACTATGCGTGAATTTTTTCATGGCAATGAAACAGACGATCTTGAACTACCTGATGACATTCGCAAACGCCTGTCTTGTTATACCCTTGAAGAAGGTGCCTTTGCAATTGGCAAGAAAATAGAAGACCTTCAACTGCAATCTAAAGGTATAACATTGCATAAAAATCGAAAAGATGATTCTAATGTTGTACCCCCAAATTCCGATGAAGAACTAAAATCGGGTGATGTTCTGGTACTGTTTGGAACACCAGAAGATCTGGAACATATTGAGGGTTACCTGTTAAATGGTTAAAATAAACACCATCTAGCCTCAACATCACCAAAAAGCTAGCCTCATAACTAACCTGTATATATTAAAAGCCTTTGCTATGATCTCAAAATCAACTTTACAAAAAGCCTCTGATGAAAAAATAATAAATCAGGATCAGATTGAACCGCTCTATCAATTTATTAAGAACGAAAAGTTGATAAAGGCTAATACAGAAGAACCTTTAAAATTCATACGTAGTTTTGGTGATGTTTTTATTGCCCTCGGTATTATATTATTAGTTGTTTCTATTAATATGACATCATTAACTGGCTTGTACTTTTTAATCCCCGCAGCAGGCTTTATTATTATAGCTGAATGGCTTGTACGTATTCGTCGCCTTGCACTTCCAGGCATAGTGATTCTGTTATCTATATTGTTTTTTATAAACAAGGCTTTTGCCTTTGATAGTGGTGATGCAACCACCTTCGGTTTAGGCATAATCACTCTTAGCAGCCTTTTATTTTATTTACGGTATAAGATGCCGTTTAGCCTTTTACCCCTGGCAGCCAGCCTGGTAGCAATAACTATTATTCAAATCGGTATGGATGTGCTTGATAACCCGGCAATATTTGTTGCATTAGGCTTAATTACCTTTTGCATTGCGATGTGGTTTGACTCACGAGATACAGGAAGAGAGTCTCATCTTAGCGATAGCGCTTTCTGGTTGCACTTGTTAGCGGCCCCTTTAATTGTTCATGGAGCCATGCTGTCACTCATCACTAGTGACAATCAATTAATTCATTCATTTAGCAATGATGTTTTGATGCTGTTGTTCTTTAGTGTTTTTTTTCTAACAGCTTTATTTGTTGATCGCAGGGCAATGTTAGTGTCCACTCAATTATATGCCATTTATGCACTTACACAATTATTACAAAGTGACATTATAGATTCACAAAATGTAATGATTTACGTATTAATGGCACTGGGCTTGTTTGTAATATTTTTCGGTACCTACTGGTATAAAACAAGGCGGGTGATTTTTGGTGCACTTGCTGACAGCAAGATCAGTAAATTCGTTCCCAACTTACATACAAGAGATGTAAGTTAAGTAACTACGTTTTAAACACCTTATTTCTGATATCTTTTATGTTGTTTACCAACAACAAAAAAAGATCTGAAAATATAGTATGTATGCTCTGTTATTTAAAAAAGAGCAATAACCTCAATCAAATTCAACCAGACCTTTCATTACCATATCAGTAGCACTAACCAGCCCAATGATAGTTCTATTCTCTACTACTGGGGCTCGAGTTAAACCAAACTGCTCAAACAATCTGGCACAATAACGTATATCCATATGAGGATCGATATTAATTACCGGTTTTGACATGATTTCAAAAATATTAACTCTGTTAGGTGAGCGATCTTTGGCTAATACTTTCTTAACTATATCTGATAACAAAACAATACCGTATTCATCATTATCATCTCTTTTTTGCACTATTAATGATTTAGTTTCTATATTCTTCATCATTTTAAGTGCTTCCATCACTGTCATTTTTCCATCAACGATATCAACGTCTTTCTTCATTACATCACGCACAGTTATAAGCTTTTTCTTCATTACAGTTCCTCTTCAACAACGTGCACTAAACTTTCAATCTGATGCGCAACACCCACCGCATCTTCCACATCAATTTGTATCGCAATACCACTTCCCGGCCCGGTATCAAACTCACCGACAACTGATATTTCTTCTAATATATGACGACTTAAATGCTCTTCTACCAAAAACAGCAAAACATCCCGCTGAGTTTCAAGTGATAAGCCTAAAAATGTTTTTGTTTGTGTTAATCCCTCACCTCGAGCATTACTAATTATAGTTGCACCCGTAGCACCTGCACTTCGCGCAGCATCCATGACATCACCTGTTTTAGTATCGTCAACGAATGCAATTAATAATTTAAAATGCATATCAAATCTCTCTCTAATTTTTAACGTGACCGATTATTAATATACTCAGAAATCTGTGCATACGCCATAACCGACATAATTGGAAATAAACTGGCAAAAGCGATTAAGCCAAAACCATCAATTAATACATTTCTACCCGGTACTGTTTCCGCTAGACCCAGCCCCAGTGCAGCTACAAGTGGAACCGTTACGGTAGACGTTGTAACACCACCAGAGTCATATGCCAGTGGCACAATCATTTTTGGAGCAAAGAAGGTTTGAATAACCACAACAATATAACCACTGATTATAAAATAATGAATAGGCAATCCCGTTACTATGCGATAACTGCCTAAGGTTATTCCAACAGCAACGCCTATTGCTACGGCTCTACGTAAACCCCACACACCTATAGCCCCACCAGAAACCTCATGTGCTTTTATTGCAACGGCTATTAATGAAGGTTCAGCAATAGTTGTACTAAAGCCGATGGCAAATGCAAAAATATATACCCAGTAATAATCAGCCCAATTTATAACATCAGGTACAAGCCCTGCTTCGCCATAAATAAACGAAGGGTTTGTTAATTGATCCGCCATTAAACGACCAAGCGGAAACAAAGCCTGCTCTAAACCCAATAGAAAGAGAGACAGGCCAACTAACACATATGCAAAGCCAATAATAACTCGTTTAAGATTGGGTATAGGCCTGCGAATAACTAAAAATTGAAAGCCAAAAATAATACTGGCAATGGGTAATACATCTATCGATGTATCAATGATCATCTGCAGAATTCTCAATAGTAAATCCATCAAATAACCATCCCGTATGCCATAACAAAAATCATTGGCGTTAAAGATGCGAAAGCAATCAGACCAAAACCATCTGTCATCGGGTTTCTGCCCTTAATAGATGATGCCAGCCCAACACCAAGTGCGGTAACCAAAGGTACAGTTATTGTTGATGTCGTGACACCACCGGAGTCGTATGCAATACCAATAATCTCTTTGGGCGCCAGTGCAGTCATAATAACTACTAAAATATAACCACCCATTATCATATATTGAATAGACCAGCCTTTAAGGATTCTCAAGACACCGATAACAATTGCCAGGCCGACTGAAAAGGCCACAGTAAAACGCAAACCATCGGCATAACTTTCCATAGCTTCCTGTGTATTTATAATCATGCCGCCCTGTGCAGCCACTTCAGAGGCTTCATCTGCGACAGCAATCAAGGCTGGCTCAGCTACCGTTGTTCCAAAACCCAGACAGAAAGCAAAAACCAATAACCACACTACACTGCCTTTTCGCGCAAAGGCATTGGCCATACTCTCACCAATTGGGAACAAACCCATTTCCAGACCATATATAAAGAAGGTTAAACCCAGAATGATAAATAAGGTACCAATAATAATATCGAAAAAACCGGGAATAGGCTGTTGTAAAACAAAGGCCTGAAAAAAGCCAATTACCAGAATAATAGGCAACAGGTCTCTTAAACTTCCCAACATCGATTTGAATAGTGCAAATAATGCCTGTTGCAAAAATAACTCCGAATAGAATTTTTAATTATATAAAACTATGAAAATGATCTGTTATTTTCAATAACGTACAATTGTGTAACTTTTTGATATCTAAAACTACTTTTCAGTTCTCACAAAGCAGCCCAGTGAGACTGATAGTTCACATTCTTTATTTAACCACCAGCTTATTATCTAATGTAAATCTGATAACTTAAATATTTACGAAATAATACTATCATGTCTGATTTATTAATTGAGCTTCAACTTCTATAATTTGTTGAGTCATATCAAGAACACTATCAGGATTTAACGAAATAGATGAAATCCCCTGCTCTACAAGCCAGCGAGTGATCTCAGGAAAGTCTGAAGGTGCCTGCCCACAGATGCCAACATATTTACCTTGAGCTCGACAGGCATCAATTGCCATTTTCATCATTATTTTTACCGCTTCATTTCTTTCATCAAAACCGGTTAATAAACCCGAATCTCGATCAACGCCTAATGTAAGTTGTGTCAGGTCATTTGAACCAATTGAAAAACCGTCAAAGTCAGCCAGGAACTTATCTGCCAGTAACGCATTTGCCGGTATTTCACACATAAGATAAATTTTTAAACCTGAGTCACCTCTGCTTAATCCAAATTCAGATAATAACTGTAATATATTTTTGCCTTCATCCACACTGCGTACAAATGGAATCATGATATCTATATTATCGAGCCCCATTTCGTCACGCACCATCTTTAAAGCTTTACATTCCATCTCAAAGCAATCACGAAAACCTTTTGAAGGGTAACGATATGCACCTCTAAATCCAATCATCGGGTTTTCTTCATTCGGCTCAAACAGCTCGCCACCAATTAATGAAGCATATTCATTTGATTTGAAATCAGATAACCTAACAATAACCTGCCGCGGGTAAAATGCGGCTGCAATCATACCGATACCTTCTGCTAGTTTCTTTTCATAAAAATCTATGGGACTCGCAAATCCGGCAATATTCTCTGTCACCTTTGCTTTGATATCTACCGGTAATGAATCAAATTCAAGCAGCGCTCTGGGGTGAATTCGAATACTTGTATTTATTATAAATTCCAGTCTTGCTAAACCCACGCCATCTACAGGCAACCTGGAAGTTTCAAACGCCAACTCAGGGTTGGCCAGATTCAGCATAATATGTGTATCAGGATTTTTTAAATTAGAAACATCTCTTTTAATTTCACTAAAATTTAATAACCCAGGATAAATATAACCCGTATCACCTTCTGCACATGAAACAGTTACTTTCTTACCGGTTTTGATATTACACGTCGCCTCACCGCAGCCCACTACTGCTGGAACGCCTAGTTCTCTTGCAATAATAGCTGCATGACAGGTTCGGCCTCCTCGATTAGTAACTATGGCAGACGCAATTTTCATTACTGGCTCCCAGTCCGGATCGGTTATATCCGTAACCAAAACTTCACCCGGTTTTAACTTATCCATTTCACTAGCATCTAAAATAACACAGGCTTTACCTGACGCTATTCGCTTACCAACACTTTTACCTACTGCCAGAGGTTGCGGCACATCCTCCTGCTCAATTTGAAAATGTGTTTGATAGTGTTTATTCTCATCGGCATGTATCGTTTCAGGTCGCGCCTGCAATATAAACAACTCTCCGGTGTCTCCGTCTTTTGCCCACTCTATATCCATTGGTCGCCCGTAATGCTTTTCTATACACATTGCAAAACGAGAAAGCTGCAAAACATCATCATCATTAATACTAAATTTATTCTGCTCCTCTATCGACACTTCGATATTACGCGTTGATAAACCCGCTGTGGTGTCATGGCTATAAATCATCTTAATATCTTTCTTGCCAAGATAACGCCTGATAATCGGCTGCTTCGTTTCCAGCGTTGTTTTAAACACATAAAACTCATCGGGATTGACTGAACCCTGTACTACATTTTCACCTAAGCCCCAGGCTGCGTTAATTAGAATTACGTCTTCAAATCCAGTTTCTGTATCAATAGTAAACATAACGCCAGAGGAGCCGCTATCAGCACGTACCATCTTTTGCACACCAATGGATAGGGCCACATCCATATGCGCAAAACCTTTATCCACTCGATAGGAAATCGCCCTGTCTGTAAAAAGTGAAGCATAAACTCGCTTACAGGTTAAAATTAAATTTCGACGACCTGAAATATTAAGATAGGTTTCCTGCTGTCCTGCAAATGATGCCCCGGGAAGGTCCTCTGCGGTAGCGGAGCTACGTACTGCTACATCCGGGTAATCACCATATTCTTCGCCTAATTTTTCATATGCTGCTACTATTTCTGCTGCAACATCTTCCGGCATTTCAGCATGTAATACCCAGCTACGAATTTGCCTGCCTACTCTGGCTAAGGCATTTACATCACTGGTATCTAACCCTTCAAGTGCATTGCGCACCTTTTCAACCAGGTTATTTTGTACCATATAGTGATGATACGCTCTGGATGTAGTGGCAAAACCGTTTGGCACCTTAATGCCCTGTGCAGACAGGTTACGATACATTTCTCCCAGAGAAGCATTTTTGCCCCCAACCTGATCTATATCACCAATACCCACATCACCAAAAAAACGTACATACGTCATGCTAATCCTTTATCAATTATTTAATACATTAGATATAAGTATAAGACGTGAGAAAAGAAGTGCTGAAAAAATATGAAAAGGACTAAATAATTATCGACTTGCTCGATAACGCACTGCTAAGGAACATCTCCATCGGGGATGGATCTCGTTTTTTGAGCTCCGTCCCCTTAACCCATACCACTAGAAACTGATAATAATTTAAAGCTCACTCTGTAGTGCTTTGGGTGGTATCAATGAGGGGAAAGGAGTAAAAAGCACGTCCATCCCCGATGGAGATGTACCTTAGCAGAGTTTTTTTTCAGAAACGTCCATGCTCTAACATTAATAATGTACAGTCTTTTACAAAGGGAATGTCATGATGCAATAAAGCCAGTTCTAGCTCATCGCTTTCAGTACCCGGGTTTAGAATTACTCGGGATGGACTTAACTTTACAATTTCGTCTATTAAAGGGCTTATTCTTTGAGGGCCGATATACAAAGTCAGCGTATCTACCGGGGCTTGAATCTGCGACAAACTATGTTTTACCACTAAACCTTCTATATTTTCTAATTTAGGGTGCACGGGTAAAACATGATGACCATACTCCTGCAGCATTTTAATCGCTTTGTATGAATAGCGATGGGGCTTATTGCTGGCGCCGAGTACAACTATCTTGGAGTTTTGCATAGCTTATATTAACTATTTAAATGCTCAGGTTTTACAAATTTAATTTCTTGTGGTGCACTGTAGTCTCGGTCATAAACCAGAGTAATCTGTTGCTGACCGTCTTTTTCTTTTGATTTCACCTGCTTTAGCTCTGGTAGTCGCGTTGCCAGATAAGCCATGCTCGCAGAAATTAGCTTTTCATCATCCATCTTAATTGCAAACATAAGCTGGTCTGCTACAAACTGGGCCTTTTGTTCCTGGTCAGGAGCAAAGATATTACCTTGCCCACTGGGAATACCCATATCCATTTTCTCATCCATCTTTTGCAGATAAGACAATTGTTGTTCAGCCAGCGGTTTGCTCCGATCATATTCAATCTCTGAATCACCATTCACTACAGCAACCAAAATACTCATACTCTATAACCTAAAATTCGTTAAACCTGTATTCTTTATACCCGCCAAGGCAGATAGGTGACCTATATTAACATATTTTAATTTTCCAGCCTTATTCTTATCCCTGACGGGTGTCTGCCTGATACAATAAAGCCCTCTTATAAACCCCTGGATACCCTATGAGCCAAGCACCATCAGCCTTGTTACTAATTGCTACAGGCTGCCAGCACTGCCCAAGCATGTTACTGAGCCTGTCAGATTTAATCAAAGAGGGCAAAATATCACAACTAGAGGTCGTAAACATTGTTGAAGCCCCAGAGCGTGCACAGGCTTTAAATGTACGTTCAGTACCCTGGTTAAAGATAGGTGATTTTGAACTTGTTGGCCTGAAATCAAAGTCAGAGATTCAACAATGGATAGATAAATCAGCAGACGCTGAGGATATGGGCGCTTATTTTGAGGAACTAATGGTCTCCGGAGAAATCTCAAAGGTGCAACAATTAGTTGAAGACAAACCTCGGCACATGAAAACGCTGCTAGACATCATGGCTAATGAAGAATCCAGTTTGTCTGCACGTATTGGCGTTGGTGCGATTATCGAACAACTTGCTGGAAGTGAAATTTTACAGAACAATATTGATGAGCTGGGTGTCTACTGCAAAAGCCCGGTGGCCCGCATTCGAAATGATGCCTGTTATTATTTGGGTTTAAGCCATCATGAACAGGCAGCGAAATATATACGCCCATTATTAGATGACATGGATAATGACGTTAAAGAAATTGCTCAAGATGCATTAGATGAGATCGCTGAAAACCAGGTAAAAGTTTAGAAATTTAAAGGATGATAAAAAATGAAATGCCATGAAGTAGATTACAAAATTATTGGTCACGACATGCAAATGGTCGAAGTAGAACTGGATCCAAATGAAACGGTTATTGCTGAAGCGGGCGCGATGACCTACATGGAAGATAATATTACTTTCGAAACAAAAATGGGGGATGGCTCTGAGCCTGACCAGGGCTTTATGAGCAAACTATTTAGTGCAGGGAAACGCGCTATTTCTGGTGAGTCACTCTTTATGACCCACTTTACAAATACCGGTTCAGGTAAGAAACATGTCTCTTTTGCATCACCCTTCCCCGGCAGCATAATTGCTGTTGATATGTCTCAGATAAATGGTGGCCTGTTGTGTCAGAAAGATTCATTTCTGGCAGCGGCTTTAGGCACGAAGATAGATATCGCCTTTAATCGAAAACTGGGTACGGGTTTCTTTGGTGGCGAGGGCTTTATTTTAGAAAAACTTCAGGGTGATGGTATGGCCTTTATCCATGCGGGTGGTACGGTCGTAAAAAAAGAACTTAACAATGAAACACTGAGACTCGATACAGGTTGCCTGGTGGCATTTAGTGAAGGCATAGATTACAACATTGAGATGACAAAGGGCTTAAAGAGCATGTTCTTT
>Ga0316204_10002292_pt1 | contig 44277 bp, 37 predicted proteins | sample 6monrhotite_MG_2_FD_205661 | JGI IMG/M metagenome (GOLD analysis project Ga0316204, IMG submission 205661) | Microbial mat bacterial communities from mineral coupon in-situ incubated in ocean water Damariscotta River, Maine, United States -... | ecosystem: Environmental > Aquatic > Marine >... | reverse complement strand
TCATTGTCTCTGAATTGCCCTATCAGGTTAATAAAGCACGCCTGATTGAAAAAATTGCGGAACTGGTTAAGGATAAAAAAATCGAAGGGATTACCGAGTTGCGCGATGAGTCTGATAAGGACGGCATGCGCATTGTAATCGAGTTACGCCGTGGTGAAGTGGCGGAAGTGTTGCTGAATAATCTGTATTCATATACACAGATGCAATCCGTGTTTGGCATTAATATGGTTGCCTTGGTGGATGGTCAGCCGCGCCTGCTGAATTTGAAGCAGATTATATCGGCGTTTATTGACCATCGTCGTGAAGTGGTTACACGTCGAACGGTATTTGAACTTCGTAAGGCGCGCGAGCGGGCACATACCCTCGAAGGATTGGCGGTAGCGCTGGCCAATATTGACCCGATTATTGCCTTAATAAAAGCCGCGGCGAATCCTGCTGAGGCTAAAAAAGGCTTGCTTGAAAACGCGTGGGCGCCTGGCGTGGTCGTTAATATGCTGGAGCGCGCAGGGGCCGAGGCCTCACGCCCTCATGGTTTGGCTCGGGAATTCGGCCTGGGTGAGCAGGGGTACCGACTCTCAGAAGCACAGGCTCAGGCGATTCTGGATTTGCGCCTGCACCGCTTAACGGGGTTGGAGCAGGAAAAAATCATTGTGGAGTATAAAGAGCTGCTGGAAGTCATTCGTGACTTGCAGGAGATTTTATCTGACCAAGCTCGGTTAATGCAGGTTATACGCGATGAATTGGTCGATATTAAGGAACGCTATGGCGATGCGCGCCGCACTGAAATCAATGAAAGTCATGAAGACCTGAACATAGAGGATTTGATCAGCGAAGAAGATGTTGTGGTTACGTTGTCTCACGAAGGCTACGCCAAATCACAACCGCTGTCTGATTATCGTGCCCAGCGTCGCGGTGGCCGCGGAAAAACCGCCACCACAATGAAAGAAGAGGATTTTGTCGATAAACTGTTTATCGCCAATACCCACGACACGATTTTATGTTTTTCAAGTTTCGGCAAGGTTTACTGGAAAAAAGTGTATGAATTACCCCAGGCAGGACGTACTGCCAGAGGCAAGCCAATTGTTAACCTGTTACCGCTGGATGCCGAGGAACGTATTAATGCCATATTGCCTATACGCGAATATGAAGAAGACAAATTTATTTTCTTTGCCACAACAAACGGAACGGTGAAGAAGACCCCATTGAAGGAGTTTTCCCGACCACGTTCCAACGGCATTATCGCCATCGATTTGCGCGAGGGTGATCGGCTTGTGGGGGTTGATGTAACGGATGGTCAGCGGGATGTAATGCTATTTAGTAGCGCTGGCAAAGTGATTCGTTTTAAAGAAGATAATGTGCGCGCCATGGGGCGTAATGCCAGTGGTGTCCGTGGTATCAAGTTGCAGGAAAATCAAACGGTCATCTCACTCATCATCGCCGAAGATGGTGCGGTACTGACTGCGACGGAAATGGGCTATGGCAAGCGAACTGCGGTGGACAACTATCCGTCGCATGGACGTGGTGGCCAGGGCGTTGTGTCAATCCAGGTCAATGAGCGAAATGGCGATGTTATAGGTGCAGTGCCGGTTAACGATGACGACGAAATCATGCTGATAACCGATGGCGGTACGCTGGTGCGTACCCGTGTTTCCGAAATATCAGTGTTAGGTCGTAATACCCAGGGTGTGCGTCTCATTGGTTTGAGCAAAGGCGAAAAACTGGCGGGTATTGAGCGTATCGTGGAAGACCAGGATGCAGTGGATGTGGTTGACGAGGGTGGTGACACTGATAGTGTTGAAGGCGATAGCGGTGGCAGCGATAGTGTTGACAACGATAGTACTGACAACAATAGTACTGAAAACGATAGTACTGACAACGATAGTGATACTGAATAAAACTCAAAGTAGCTGCGTGGGAACGAATTCAAAGAGGGCTGATTAAATGACGCGCGTATATAATTTTAGTGCCGGACCTGCCGCAATACCGGAGGAGGTTCTTCGTCAGGCCAGCGAGGAAATGCTGGATTGGCAGGGTTCGGGAATGTCAGTGATGGAAATGAGCCACCGTGGCAAGGCGTTTATGTCCATCGCAGAGCAGGCCGAGGCGGATCTGCGCGAAATTATGGCGATACCGGATAACTACAAAGTATTGTTTCTGCAAGGTGGAGCATCAACGCAATTTGCCATGGTGCCATTAAATTTGTTACGAGGTAAAACCAGCGCGGATTATATAAATACCGGCGCCTGGGCAAAAAAATCGATTGCCGAAGGCAGGCTCCATTGCCAGGTGAATATTGCGGCAACGACCGAAGCGAGCACATTCACCCGAGCGCCGGCCCAGCATGAACTTGTGCTTGATCCCAATGCCGCTTATCTGCACTTTATCTCCAATGAAACCATCGGTGGTGTGGCGTATGCCTATGTTCCGCAAACCGGCGAAGTGCCCCTGGTTGCCGACATGTCATCGACCATTTTGTCACGACCTGTTGATGTGAGCCAGCACGGCGTTATTTATGCGGGGGCGCAAAAAAACATCGGCCCGGCCGGGTTGACCGTGGTGATCATTAGAGACGATTTAATTGGCCATGCCGGTAAAAATGTTCCGGCAATGCTGGATTACAAGAACCATGTCGAAAATGATTCCATGTATAACACGCCGCCAACTTATGCCTGGTATATAGCGGGTCTGGTTTTTCAATGGATTAAGCGCAAAGGCGGGCTAACCGAGATGGCGAAAATCAATGAACGCAAAGCCAGCAAGCTTTACGCTGCCATTGATAACGCCAGCTTTTATGCAAACCCGGTGGAGCTTGAATCACGCTCCTGGATGAATGTTCCTTTTACCCTGGCTAACCCCGATCTGGATGCCGCATTTCTGAAACAAGCTCAGGAACACGGCTTGGTTACGTTAAAAGGGCATCGTTCTGTGGGCGGAATGCGTGCCAGTATTTATAACGCGATGCCTGAAACGGGCATTGATGCATTAGTTGCATTCATGTCAGATTTTGAAAAGCAAAATGCCTAACCGGCTACCTGTGTTTCAAGCGGGTTATCGGTGAATCGGCTGTTCGTTCCCCGTATGATATCTGATTGTTAATGGCTGCCCAGTGGAATAAGGAATTAATTCTATGTTTAAGATTTTAACCTTGAATAACATTTCGGTAAAAGGATTGGAGCGCCTGCCACGAGACAGCTATGAAGTGGCTTCAGAGATTCAGCACCCGGATGCTATTTTGCTGCGATCCTTCAAAATGCATGAAATGGTAATACCCCCAGGGCTAAAAGCCGTGGGCCGTGCGGGTGCAGGGGTAAACAATATTCCGGTGGAAAAATTAAGCGGAATGGGTATTCCGGTGTTTAATGCGCCTGGCGCCAATGCCAATGCGGTTAAAGAGTTGGTTCTTGCCGGTTTGTTGCTGGCATCCCGCAATATTTGCCAGGCATGGGATTTTGCCAGGCAGCTTGAAGGCAGTGACGAGGCAATCAATAAATCTGTTGAAAGTGGCAAAAAACAGTTTGGCGGTTTTGAATTGCCGGGTCGGGTATTGGGTGTCGTGGGTTTAGGGGCCATTGGCCGCTCTGTGGCAAATGCCGCTGCCATGCTGGGCATGAAGGTGATTGGATTTGACCCCGGTATTACCGTGGAAGGTGCCTGGAAGCTATCCTCGAAAGTAGAGCGGGCCAAGGGTATGGATGATCTGTTGTCTAAAGTGGATTACATCACCTTTCATGTGCCCCTGGTGGAAAGTACCCGCAACATGATCAATGCTGAACGACTGGCATTAATGAAAAAGAATATTGTCATCCTAAACTTTGCCCGCGCAGGCATTATCGATGATCAGGCGGTATCAGACGCAATAAAGGCAGGTCAGGTGCATGCTTATATATGCGACTTCCCCAGTAATTTGTTGAATAACCACCCGCGGGTGATTGCCTTGCCGCATCTGGGGGCTTCCACTGCGGAAGCCGAAGATAATTGCGCCATCATGGTCGCCGATCAGGTACGTAATTACCTTGAAAACGGCAATATTGTTAATTCCGTGAATTTCCCCACGGTGGAAATGGAGCGCGCAGACGGTTGCCGTATCGGCATTGTGAATTCCAATGTGCCGAATATGGTTGGGCAAATTTCCACAACAATGGCCAATGCAGGGCTGAATATTGTGGATATGTTAAATAAATCAAAAGGTGATTTAGCGTATACGCTCATTGATGTTAATCAGCCTGTACCGGATTCCGTGGTGAAACAAATAGCAGGCATTAAAGGCGTGCTGGCCGTGCGTTCCTGTGGGGATATGGCGGCGTAGCCTGACGAATGGCTAAAAATTCGAATAGTTTAAAATTGAATAGTTTAAAACCGAACAGTTAAAATATGGCGGACAAAAAGAAGTTACAGGTATTGCGCAATCGTATCGATACGCTGGACGAAAAAATTCAAACGCTTATTAATGAGCGGGGCGGCATCGCGCAAGAAGTTGCTGAATTTAAACAGGCATCCGGCGATAACAGCATGTATTACCGGCCGGAAAGAGAGGCCCAGGTGTTGCGCGATGTCATTGCGCGTAATCAGGGACCGATTTCCGGCGAGGAAATGGCGCGCTTGTTTCGTGAGATAATGTCAGTTTGCCTGGCCTTAGAGAAGCCCATGACCATCTCCTATCTGGGGCCGGAAGGCACGTTTACGCAAGCGGCGGCATGGAAGCACTTTGGCGACTCGGTCAATACACTGCCACTTGGTGCCATTGATGATGTTTTCCGTGAAGTGGAATCCGGTGCTGCGCATTACGGTGTGGTTCCCGTTGAAAATTCAACAGAGGGTGTTGTTAACTATACTCTGGATCGCTTTATGCGCTCGTCATTAAAAATATGCGGTGAAGTGGAATTGCGCGTACATCATAATTTAATGGGTAAAATGACGGATGTTAAGGCCATTAAAAAGGTCTATTCTCATCAACAATCACTGGCGCAGTGCCGTGAATGGTTGAATGTGAATTTGTCCGGCGCTGAACTCGTGGCCGTGAGCAGTAATGCCAAAGCCGCGCGCATTGCCAATGAAGAAGCAGGCGCGGCGGCCATTGCCGGGGACATTGCGGCGGAAATTTATCATCTGGATATTCTATGCCACAATATTGAGGATTGGCCTGATAACACCACCCGTTTTCTAATTATCGGTGAGCAGCAAACGCCGCCTTCCGGCGTTGATAAGACCTCTTTGTTGGTATCGACGATGAATAAGCCGGGTGCCTTGCACCGCTTATTAAATCCGTTTGCCAGTAACAATATTTCCATGACTCGTATCGAGTCGCGTCCATCCCGGATGACGATGTGGGATTATGTGTTTTTTATTGATGTTGAGGGTCATCGAGAGGATGAACAGATTGCATCGGCGTTAGCCGAGTTAGAGCAGGAGGCGGCCATGCTGAAAGTGTTGGGGTCTTATCCTAAAGCAGTAATGTAGCAACCTGGTGCGGATTGAACTACCCGTGATTGCGCATCAGGGCGTGTATTGTTTTTGGTGGCTCGCGGTTAAGTGGCGGGCGCTTGGAAATCATGCGTTAATCTGCTTCTCTTGATTTAACTAATTTTATTTACTACGGATGAAATAGCGGCATAATTGTGACTGATTATCTTGAATTGGCAGCACCAGGCCTAAAAGGGCTGCATCCTTATCAACCGGGCAAGCCCATTGAGGCGTTGCAGCGGGAATATGGCGTTTCACAGGTGGTTAAGCTGGCCTCCAATGAAAACCCACTGGGTCCAAGTCCTCAGGTGCTTGTTGCGTTACGCAACGCAATGCCCGAGCTTGCGCGGTATCCGGACGGTAACGCGTTTGAACTAAAAACAGCCCTATCCAGGCATCTGAGCGTGGACATGGAGCAACTCACGATTGGCAACGGCTCCAATGATTTACTTGAGCTGATTGGCAGGGCGTTTGTCACATCAGACAATGAAGTGATTTTTTCTGAGCACTCATTTGCAGTATATCCATTGGTAACTCAGGCGTTAAATGCCAGGGCAGTGGTTACACCTGCCAAGGACTGGGGTAATGATCTGGCGGCGATGCGGGAGGCTATTTCACCGGCTACTCGACTGATTTTTATCGCAAACCCCAATAACCCTACCGGCACATGGCTGGCGGGTGACAGTCTCGAGGCATTTTTAGCCGATGTACCAACGCATGTGGTTGTGGTGGTGGATGAGGCTTATTTTGAGTATGCCAATGATGCATGCCTGGGAATTTCCGGTTATCCTAATGCATTACAATGGTTGGGGCGTTATTCAAACCTGATTGTCACGCGAACCTTTTCCAAAGCGTATGGTTTGGCGGGGTTACGGGTGGGTTACTCCGTGTCGCACCCGCAAATAGCCGATTTGCTAAATCGCGTCAGGCAACCGTTTAACGTTAATCAACTGGCACTCGTTGGTGCTTGCGCGGCATTGCAGGACCAGGATTATTTAAACCGGGCAATTGCGCTTAATTGTACCGGCATGCGAACTCTGTGCCGTGCGTTTGATGCAGCCGGGCTGGCTTATATTCCGTCTGCCGGAAACTTTATTGCCGTGCGGGTGGGGGGGAATGCCGCCGCTATCTATGATGCATTGTTACATGACGGTGTCATTGTGCGTCCCGTGGCCAATTATGGCATGCCTGAATATTTGAGAGTAACCGTGGGCACAGATGAGGAGAATCAGGTTTTTCTCAAGTGCCTGAAAAAAATATTGGCCAGCGATGGCGTAGGTTAGCGCCGCTCGCCGGAAGGCTTTTGCGGTGGTAACGGGCTACGATAGTAAATTGTTACAACAGGACTAAACAACAGAGGTAATGAGTGCTAATGGCAGCAATCGATCGTTGCGACTTGACTTGTTATTATGGTTTGGCTTGAGTATAGAAAGTGTCGTTATAAGAAAATTGTTGGATCACTAATTTATGGATAAAAAGTTTGATTGATCAACTGACTGTTATTGGCGTCGGTTTAATTGGCGGCTCGCTGGCGCGCTCACTGCGCGAGGCGAATGCGGTGGGTACCATTGTGGGTTGCGGACTGGATAAAAACCAACTGCAAAAAGCCATCGACCTTGATGTGATTGATAAATACGAAACGGATGTGGCGAAGGCTGTTGCCGGTTCTAATCTTGTGGTTGTGGCTGTGCCGGTCGGAGTAATGGAATCGGTGTTTCGCCAGCTAAAAGCCCACTTGTCTGAAGATGCGGTTATCACCGATGTGGGCAGCACTAAAGGCAGTGTTGTTGAAGCCATGCGTAAAGCTTATGGTGAAGTGCCGGCGCAATTTGTGCCAGGGCACCCGATCGCCGGTACGGAAAAAAGTGGCGTGGATGCTGGTTTCGCCGGTCTGTTTCACGGTCGGCGAGTGTTGTTGACGCCATTACCACAAACCGACCCGAAGGCCATTGAGCTGGTAAAGTATATGTGGCAGAAAACCGGTGCATGGGTTAGTGAAATGGATCTTAAGCATCACGACGATGTTTTGGCCGCCACTAGCCATTTACCACATTTGTTGGCATTTTCATTAGTGGATACCTTGGCGGCAATGGATGAAAAAGCGGAAATTTTTCAGTACGCTGCTGGCGGTTTTCGGGACTTTACCCGTATCGCATCCAGTCATCCGCAGATGTGGCATGACATCTGTGTCAATAATCGCGAGGCCATTTTGCAGATTTTAAAGCGCTTCCAGGCTGATTTGAATAAATTGGGTGAGGCAATTGCCAATAATGACAGTGATTATATACTTGATGTGTTTACGAGTGCGAAAAAGTCGCGCGATCAGTTTAGTAATAATTAATCACTATTAAGAATAACCATTAAAAATGACTAAAACCCACTTACTTTAGAGCTATTTCCATGCCCCAAATTGTTTCACAACAGAATGTTCAGTTTTGTGTCGAGCCTGGCGGTACCTTAACTGGTGAAATACGAGTGCCAGGTGACAAATCCATATCACATCGGTCCATTATGTTGGGTGCGTTGGCAGAGGGTGTCACTGAAATTACCGGGTTTTTAGAAGGTGAGGACAGTCTGGCAACATTAGCGGCGTTCCGTGCAATGGGAGTTAAGATCGACGGGCCGGATAATGGACTGGTTATTATTCAGGGGGTTGGCCTGCATGGTTTACAGGCACCCGGCAAAGCGCTGGATTTGGGTAATTCGGGTACCTCCATGCGTTTGTTGTCAGGATTACTGGCTGGGCAGTCATTTGATGTAACGTTAACAGGCGATGCATCATTATCCGGTCGACCCATGCGCCGTGTGACCGATCCCCTGGCACAAATGGGGGCGGTAATTGAAACCACAGCGGCTGGCACCGCCCCCCTACATATAAAAGGTGGGCAAGTGCTGCAAGGTATTCATTATAAAATGCCGGTGGCCAGCGCCCAGGTAAAATCCTGTTTGTTGCTGGCAGGCCTTTATGCACAGGGTAAAACGTGTGTAACAGAGCCAGCGCCAACTCGCGATCATACCGAGCGAATGCTGGCCAGTTTTGGTTATCCAGTTGATTCTAATGGCCGTTTAGCCTGTGTTAGTGGTGGTGGCTCGTTGAGCGCAAACACTATTGAGGTGCCATCGGATATTTCCTCTGCCGCCTTTTTTCTGGTTGCGGCGAGTATTGCGCCGGGCTCTGAGTTATTGCTGCAAAAAGTGGGTATTAATCCCTCCCGAGACGGGGTAATTACCATTTTACGCCAAATGGGTGCGAATATATCGGTTGAAAACCAACGCCAGCTAGGTGGTGAGCCAGTGGCCGATTTGCGTGTTAAGTCCTCGACGCTGCATGGCATTAAAATCCCAGTGGAGCAGGTGCCTTTGGCCATTGATGAATTTCCGGTTATTTTTGTCGCGGCGGCCTGCGCCTCAGGTCAGACTGAGTTGACCAACGCAGAGGAATTACGCGTGAAGGAAAGTGACCGGATTCAGGTAATGGCTGACGGATTACGGACACTTGGCATTGAGGCAACCCCAACACCGGATGGGATGGTTGTTCGTGGTGGCCAACTCACTGGCGGTCATGTAAAAAGTCATGGTGATCACAGAATAGCAATGGCTTTTGCCGTCGCTGCTTTACGTGCTTCCCAGCCAATAACCATTGATGATTGCGCTAACGTCAATACATCCTTTCCTGGTTTTGTGGCGTTATCGCGCAACATTGGTTTGAACGTTACTATAAAGGATTAAGCGCATGGGGTTGTTTAAGTTTGTTTTTGTTAATGGGTATAAAAATCATGGTGTTGGGTCAATTTGAAAACACAAGCATCAATCCCTGTTATTGCCATTGATGGGCCCAGCGCGTCTGGCAAAGGGACGGTCAGTGCGCTCGTTGCCCAGGCGCTGAACTGGCATTTGCTGGATAGCGGCGCCCTGTATCGCCTGGTTGCGTTGGCAGCACTCAAACGAAGCGTCTCGATGGATGATGTTGAGCAATTGGTGCTTATTACTCGGACTCTGGATGTGTCGTTTTGCGTGAAGTCCACTTGTGTTGCATCTGATTTCAATGTGGACTCAGCCGGATCACCCGCTAAACTGGAAACCAGGTTGTTGCTTGAGGGTGAGGATGCTACGCAGGAAATTCGAACAGAGCAGTGTGGCGATTTAGCCTCACAAGTTGCTGTCATCCCGGATGTACGACTAGAGTTGCTGAAACGCCAGCAGGATTTTCGAACATTGCCAGGATTGGTCGCCGACGGCCGCGACATGGGGACTGTGGTATTCCCGGACGCGCTTTTGAAGGTATTTTTGACCGCAAGTGTCGAAGAAAGGGCGAAAAGACGTCATAGCCAGTTGATGGGGAAGGGGATAAGTGTTACCCTTGCCGATCTTTTTGGCGAGATTTCAAATCGCGACAAGCGCGATAGCCAGCGGGCGGTCGCACCTCTAAAACCAGCAGCGGATGCTGTAGAAGTAAACACAACGGATATGACGATACACCAGGTCGTTGAGCGGATAATATCACTTTATAATGAAAGGTGTAGAGGCTAGAGGTTGGCAGTAACGGTTTGCAATGGTTGTTGACAATGAATCGCTGTCGACAATGATTGTTACCAAGTTGCTGGTACAGCTGTTAGCTATGATAGCTCTGTGCTGCTTGTCGACATCGGTAACTCCCCCCAAAAGAGAAATTTCTATTCGGCAGATACTCAGTAATTTACTGCTGTATCAAATGCCGTGGAAAATTAGGATATAGATACAACGGGTTCGAGGCCTCGAAATTGCATAATTTTACGGTCATTCGAATTAACTTTTAATTAACTATTAGTCTACGCTAACTTCAGTTTAGCGATTAGGCAAGTCGTTTTTGTGGTCGTTTGTTGCAATGTGAATATTGGGTTGCCCAGTCTATTTGCGCTATAGGTTAAGCTAAGTGTTATAAGTCCATGTTTATATATGGGGTTTTTATTATAATGCTATTTTGCTCTATGGCAATACAATGTCGTTACTGGCATACAGAAATATCTAATATTGTGGACATGCGTGTAGTAACAGAGACGCCAAGGATTATTGACTTATGAGCGAGAGCTTTGCCGAATTATTTGAAGAGAGTTTATCCCAAACCCAAATGCGACCCGGTTCGATTTTAACCGGTACCGTTGTTGACGTTAGCTCTGATGTCGTCCTGGTAAACTGCGGATTGAAATCTGAAGGTGTAATTTCAGCGCAAGAATTTTATGATGATAACGGTGAGATTACGGTGCAACTTGGTGATCAAGTTGAAGTTGCATTGGAGTATGTGGAAGATGGTAACGGTGAGACCCGTTTATCCCGCGAAAAAGCTGTCCGGGCCCGTTCCTGGATTGTACTCGAAAAAGCCTACGAGGCTGGCGAAAATGTTATCGGTATTATTAATGGTAAGGTAAAAGGTGGATTTACCGTCGAATTAGACGATGTACGCGCCTTTTTGCCCGGATCTCTGGTGGATGTTCGTCCGGTTCGTGATTTGTCTTACCTTGAAGGCAAGCAGCTCGAGTTTAAAGTTATTAAGCTGGATCAAAAGCGCAACAACGTTGTGGTGTCGCGACGTGCGGTTGTTGAAGCGGAATCAAGTGAAGAGCGCGAAGCGCTGATTGAAAATCTTCAGGAAGGCCAGGTTGTTAAAGGGATTGTTAAAAACCTTACCGACTACGGTGCATTTATTGATCTGGGTGGAATTGACGGGTTGCTGCATATCACGGATATGTCCTGGAAGCGTATCAAGCATCCTAGCGAAATCGTTAATGTTGCCGATGAAATTGAAGTTAAAGTTCTTAAATTCGATCGCGATAAAACGCGTGTCTCCTTAGGCTTGAAGCAAATGGGTGAAGATCCATGGGAAGACATTACCCGCCGTTACCCGGTAGGTGCTCGCCTAAGTGGTAAAGTCACCAACCTGACCGACTACGGTTGTTTTGTTGAAATCGAGGAAGGCGTTGAAGGGTTGGTGCATGTATCCGAAATGGATTGGACCAACAAAAATGTTAGCCCCGGCAAAATTGTTCAACTCGGCGATGATGTTGAAGTGATGGTTCTGGATATCGATGCTGAGCGTCGTCGGATTTCCCTGGGTATGAAGCAGGTTAAACCTAATCCATGGGATGAATTCGCCTCACAGCATAATAAAGGCGATAAAATCGTTGGTACTATCAAGTCCATTACTGACTTTGGCATATTTATTGGTCTGGATGGTGGAATTGATGGTCTGGTGCACTTGTCGGATATTTCCTGGAATGCAACGGGTGAAGAAGCCGTCAGGGACTACAAGAAGAGTGATGAAATCGATACTGTTATTCTGGCCATTGATCCCGAGCGTGAGCGTATCTCTCTTGGAATCAAGCAGCTTGAGCAGGATCCGTTTAGCAACTATCTCGCTGAGCATCCAAAGGGCAGTGTGGTCAAAGGCCAAGTCATTGAAGTCGATGCCAAAGGGGCGATTGTGAAGCTTATGGAAGGTATTGAAGGATACCTCAGAGCCTCTGAAATTGGTCGCGATCGTATCGAAGATGCTCGCACTGCGTTAAAAGAGGGCGACGAAGTGGAAGCCAAGTTTATTGGCGTTGACCGGAAGAATCGCACCATTAATCTCTCAATCAAGGCGAAGGACTCTCAGGAAGAAGCAGAAGCGGTGGAAGATTACAGCCGTTCCAGTGACTCTCAGGGAGCAACAACATTGGGCGATTTGCTAAAAGAGCAAATGGACAACAAGGAAAATGTCTAATATTCGACCAATTTTAACCTGATTGACAGCACTTTAGAGAAATGCTATTTAAAACGTAGGCTTAGCTGCTATTATATGATTTGCAGTCTAGGCCTACGTCGCTGTTAAGGTTTTATTTTTTGTGACGCTAATATTGTGAGTAGCGAGCGGTGAGTAGTACAGAGTAGTGAGCGGTGAGTGGGTTTGCAAGCGCCTGCTTACGATGGAGAATCATTCGGTCAGCAAAGCGCAGGCCTTAATTTTAGTCCTGGGGAATCGCGAAATGACGAAATCAGAACTAATCGAGCGAATAGCAAAGAAACAACCCCATCTTCCGTACAAGGATGTAGAGTTGTCCGTCAAAACATTAATCGAGCAAATGGCTCAAAAGTTGTCGACGGGTAATCGCATCGAAATTCGAGGATTTGGAAGTTTTTCATTGCATTTTCGTCCACCAAGAGTGGGACGTAATCCAAAAACGGGCGAAGCCGTTTCTTTATCAGGTAAATATGTACCGCATTTTAAACCTGGCAAAGAATTACGCGAGAAAGTGAATAATGTTGTAAAGTAAGGGGGGCGTTGTCCCTTCTTGCCTAATACCAAACTGAAACAGATATTGTGACGTGTATTTGTGGCCGGTTGTCGTAACCCTTTATCGCAATCACTTGCGGGTAAGATGGTTACTGCAGCTTGTTATTACAGAAGTCGCCATATCCGTTAATGTGATGCAGTAACCCTGAATCAGATCAGTATCGACGCTGTAGGTGTTTGATACCGTTGTCCGGGGTTTAAAACGGTATCGGCTAAGGCGCCTATGCCGTTTTTTTATGGGCCATAAAAAGTTAATGTCGGCTAGTTGGTCGCGTACGCAGAAACCCATATTGATGATGGAGAGTTAAGGCGAAATATAAATGAAACGTATACTTTATCTAATTGTCATTATTTTAATTGCAATATTCACCATCTCATTTACTTTATTGAACTCTCAGCCTGTAACTGTCAGTTACTATTTTGGCCGGTATGAGGTTGATCTTTTGGTGGTCATTGTAATTTGCTTTACACTAGGTGCAGTGGTCGGTGTTTTTTCCGTGCTGGGTAAAATGTTTAGTTTAAAACATGAAGTCATAAAAAAAGAAAAAGAAATAAGAATTACTGAAAAAGAAGTGGAGAATTTGCGTTCCTTACCGCTCAAAGATGAGCGCTAGTGCCCAAGAACGCATAAGGCAATATGCATGACCAACTCCGTGCTGGTCTTTTGCTTAGGTCAATCATGTGTTTATCAATTGTGTGTGCGCGTTAAGTTAGACTAATCGCGTCACTTTCTTCTTAGTTTAGGGATACAAACCATCAGGGTATGGAGATAGCATTACTGTTTTTGCTTTTGCCCGTGGCAGCAGCCTCAGGCTGGTGGATTGGGAAACGCAACCTTAATCGCGCAGGTGGTGGATCGACTGCGGGCCTGTCGTCGGAATATTTCGCCGGATTAAATTATTTGTTAAACGAACAGCCTGATAAGGCCATTGATGTATTTATAAAAATGCTTGATGTAAATAGTGATACCGTTGAAACGTATCTGGCATTGGGCAACTTGTTTCGCCGCCGTGGGGAGGGCGATCGAGCCATTCGTATTCATCAAAACCTGATTGCGCGCCCGACATTAACGAAAGAACAGCGAACTCAGGCCCTATATGAGCTGGGTAAGGATTATCTGCGCGCGGGCATATTTAGCAGGGCAGAAAATTTGTTTCTGGAGTTAATCGACGATAAGATTCATCGTGTAGCCGCACTGAGGAATCTGCTCGATATTTATGAGCAGGAACGTGACTGGGAGAAGTCCATTGCTACAGCGCGAAAAATTGAAAGTTGCTCTAATCAGAAAATGGGGGCTGAAATAGCGCAGTATTATTGCGAGCAGGCTGAAATGGCCATTAAGAGTATCGAATATAAAGCAGCAATGAAGTTGTTGAAAAAAGCCCTTGGTCACGATAAGCGTTGTGTTCGTGCCAGCCTGTTAATCGGTAATATTGAGAAGTCTACTGGTAATCATAAGGCGGCGATTCGTGCCTTTAAGCAAGTGGGAAACCAGGATCCAACGTATATTTCCGAGGCACTGGAACCCATGGTGGCCTGCCACGAGGCGTTGGGAAAAATAGATGAAATGGCCGGTTATCTCAATCAGGTGTTAAAACAGCACGATGGTATTATGCCTATTGTGGCATTATCAGAAGTGACCCGACTACAACACGATGAACAGGCTGCCGCTGATCAGATTATGCTGTCTTTGCAAAGGACGCCGTCTATCAGTGGGCTGAATCAGTTAATTAAATTAAATTTGATTAATTCGCAAGGTAAAATGCGCGAACAATTATCCGTATTAAACGACATAATGGCAAAGTTGATTGATAACAATCCTGTTTATAAATGCAATAACTGTGGATTTCGGGGTAAGAGCCTGCACTGGCATTGCCCAACCTGTCGTCAGTGGTGCAGCGTAAAACCGATACAACTAAAAGAAAATGACAAGTATTCGTGACCGGATTATGGTGATCCGCGATATTTGTTTGGATCTGCATTTTTATCTGAATGCTCTGTGGGTAGTATGAAAACAATATTAATTACCGGTGGTGCTGGATTTATTGGGTCGGCACTGGTGAGGCATTTGGCTCAGTTTGGCGACTATAGGGTTATTAATGTTGACGTCTTGACCTATGCGGGTAACCTGGAGTCTTTGAAAAATGTCTCCCCAGGGGCTAATTATATTTTTGAACAGGTGAATATAGGTGATGCTGCAAATATCGCACGAATATTCAACCAGTATCGGCCGAATGGAGTAATGCATCTGGCCGCAGAGAGCCATGTTGATCGATCCATTGATGGGCCGGCTGAATTTATTCATACTAATATACTGGGTACCTATACGTTGCTTGAGGCGGCGCGACAATATTGGGCAAAGCTGGAGGAGCCTTTAAAGTCCGCATTTCGTTTTCATCATATATCGACTGATGAAGTATATGGCTCGTTGGGTGCCACGGGGTTATTTACCGAAACAAGTCCCTATCAGCCCAATTCGCCTTATTCCGCCAGCAAGGCGTCTTCGGATCACTTGGTGAATGCGTGGTTTCACACCTATGGCTTGCCTGTGGTTTTAACCAATTGTTCGAACAATTATGGTCCTTATCAGTTTCCCGAAAAGCTTATTCCTCTCGTGGTATTGAATGGCCTTGAGGGTAAACCTCTACCCGTTTATGGAGCGAGAGATAATGTACGTGATTGGTTATATGTTGATGATCACATAACGGCATTGTTAGCGGTTTACGAGCGAGGTCGGCCCGGAGAAACGTATAATATTGGCGGGTACAATGAAAAGTCGAATCTCGATGTGGTCAAAACCATTTGTGCCTTGCTGGATGAAATGTTGCCGGACTCATCATGCTGTCCCCATGAATCACTGGTGACTTTTGTGCAAGACCGACCGGGACATGATCAACGCTACGCTATCGATGCCACTAAGATTGGTAATGAGCTTTCGTGGCAACCAGAAGAAACGTTTGAGTCGGGGTTGCGTAAGACTGTGCGCTGGTATCTTGATAATCTGGAATGGTGTCGTCATGTGCAGGATGGGAGTTATCAGCGGCAACGGTTGGGTGCTACCGAATAGATTCAACGGTAAGGTCGGTTTCGTGCGCAGTTGTCATGCGTTAATTACCGGAAAACCTCTGTCGTGAAACGGTGGCTAAAGAATCATTACGATAAATTAATCAGTCACAAAATATCCGCGAAAGGGGAGGCAGGTTGGGAGAGATAACTCAAGGGAAACACAAAGGTATAATCCTTGCCGGAGGTAGTGGTACCCGTTTGTATCCGGTAACTCAGGTCGTTTCCAAGCAGCTGTTACCCATTTATGATAAGCCCATGGTTTATTATCCTCTCACAACGCTGATGTTGGCCGGTATACAGGACATATTGTTAATCTCTACTCCAATGGATACCCCGCGATTTGAAGAATTATTAGGTGACGGTTCGCAGTGGGGGCTCAATATTAGTTACGCTGTTCAACAAAGCCCGGACGGTTTGGCGCAAGCATTTATAATCGGTAAAGCGTTCATTGCAGACCGTCCTTGTGCCCTGGTGCTGGGGGATAATGTTTTCTACGGCCATGATTTGGCTGAGACGGTTCAACGCGCTAATGCGCAGGAATCAGGTGCCTGTGTTTTTGTTTACCGGGTGAAAGACCCGCAACGATATGGTGTAATGAATTTGGATGGCAATGGGAACGCCGTGGCTATCGAAGAAAAGCCGGAAAAACCCAAATCTCGACTGGCGGTGACCGGGCTGTATTTTTATGACAATCAGGTCGTTGATATTGCGCAATCGTTAAAGCCCTCTAAGCGTGGTGAGCTGGAAATTACCGATGTGAATAATATCTATCTTGGCGCTGGACAGTTAACCGTTGAAACTTTTGGTCGTGGCGTGGCATGGTTGGATACCGGGACTCATGAATCCTTGCTTGAAGCGTCCGCCTTTATCGAAACCATAGAAAAACGCCAGGGTTTAAAAGTAGCCTGCCCTGAGGAGGTGGCTTATCGCATGGGGTATATTGGGCAAGAGCAGCTCCTTCAGTTAGCACAGCCGTTATTGAAAACCAATTATGGTCAATATTTGCTGGAGTTGGCAGAGTGAACTTCCGTGCAGAGATTGTCCGTAACGGCGAGGTTGTGTGTGAAATGCAAATAAAACTACCTGATGTCGGCTATAAAACTTTGCACATTGAGTGAACGTTAGATGGATGTTATTGAAACATCGCTGCCGGGCGTGTTACTGATAAAACCTGACGTTTTTAATGATACACGTGGTTTTTTTCAGGAAACCTATAGCGCTGAACGATATCAGTTGCTGGGTATCGATGCGCGTTTTGTTCAGGACAACCATTCGCGCTCCAGCAGGGGTGTGCTTAGGGGATTGCATTATCAATTGAACTATCCGCAGGGCAAACTGGTGAGTGTAGCGCGGGGTGAGGTGTTTGATGTGGTGGTGGATATACGGTTGAATTCCCCGACATTCGCGCGGTGGTACGGTGTCATTCTAAATGACAAAAAACATCATCAACTTTATATTCCTGCTGGCTTTGCACATGGTTTTGTTGTGTTGTCGGATAAGGTGGATTTTGTGTATAAGTGTACAGAATATTATCATCCCGAAGACGAGATGGGGGTATTGTGGAATGATGTCGACATTGCTGTCGACTGGCCGTTATCGAACCCGTTGTTGTCTGACAAAGATAATAAAAACCCCACGCTTGAGCAATTGAAGGAAAACAAGCGTTTGCCAACATTTTAGGCTAATTTGCTTGTTACTACGTGGTGAGTTGTTTTTTTTCAAGGCGAAAATGGAAACGCCAGTTAACGTACAAAAGGCTGTATGTGAAGATTCTATTGCTGGGCGCTAATGGTCAGGTGGGTTGGGAAACGGCAAGGCAGGCTCGTCTAAGAGGCTTGAACCTAATAGCGCTACAACGCCATCAGTGCGATATTACTGATCACAATACAGTGTTGCAACGCGTTCGTGACATATCCCCCTCGGTGGTGGTTAACGCGGCCGCCTATACGGCTGTGGATCAAGCCGAGAATGAGCAGGCACTAGCCTATGCCGTGAATCGTGATGCACCCGCTGGTATTGCCAGGGCATGTGCTGCGCACCTAATCCCTTTGCTGCATATTTCCACGGACTATGTGTTTGATGGTGGCCAGGAAACCCCTTATATAGAAACAGACCCGGTTAATCCTCTGAACGCCTATGGGCTCAGCAAATGGCAGGGGGAGGAGGCCATACGCGAATATCTGGCGCAGCACATCATATTGCGGACCAGTTGGGTTTATGGTGCTCATGGAAATAACTTTGTAAAAACAATCATCAGGTTGGCTAAAGAACGTGAAGTGTTGCGTATAGTGGATGATCAATGGGGTTGTCCGACACCAACAACGGATATTGCGAGTACCTTGCTTAACCTGTGTGAGCGGTTATCACGATCTGACGCCGTAAGCTTAAGCTGGGGCACTTACCATTACGCGGGCGCTCCAGCCACCACCTGGTTTCGGTTTGCGGAAAAAATCATACGCCAGGCTGAACAATGTGTGTCGCTCAGACTGAAACAATTAATTCCCATCACTACGGAAGAATACCCAACATTGGCGATGCGGTCTAAGTACACTGTCCTGAATTGCGAAAAAATAGTCACTGGTTTGGGTATTGGTTTGCCGGATTGGGAGAATAGTTTAAATAGTCTTATCCATGCTGATATACTAAACGGGGCATAGTGATGGTTGCCTCTAATGACGTTTAATCGTCATTGATGGATGGTGTTTGATTGTTCGTAAATCATCGGTAATATACCAAGCGTTAAATAAGGTGTTTTCAATATAGTTAAATACTAATTTAATTTTTAACCATGTGCAGGCTATAGAAGGTGTTAAATGCAGCAGTTAGACCCCAAAATTATCGTAGCGCTGGATTTCGAATCAGTGCAAGCGGCTCGTCAGTTAACTGCGCAATTAGATGCCGCGTTATGTCGGGTTAAGGTTGGAAAGGAACTGTTTACTCGGGCAGGTCCCTCTTTTGTGGAAGAATTAATCAAAAATGACTTTGATGTCTTCCTGGATTTAAAATTTCACGACATTCCTAATACGGTTGCCAAGGCCTGCACCGCAGCGGCTGATTTAGGGGTTTGGATGGTCAATGTGCATGCACTGGGTGGACGAAAAATGATGTCTGCTGCCGTTGAGGCAATGCAATCTTCAACACACAAACCTCTGTTAATTGCTGTCACTATCCTAACCAGTCTGTCCGGAGCTGACATACATGAGATTGGATTGGGCGGGGAGCTTTCAGACAACGTAAATACCTTGGCAAGTCTGGCTAAAGAAGCGGGTTTGGATGGAGTGGTGTGCTCCCCCATGGAAGCACAGGGGTTGCGTAATGCATTCGGTACGGATTTTAAATTGATTACACCGGGTGTTCGGCCTGAGGGATCGGCAACAGATGATCAGAAAAGGATCATGACGCCGACGGATGCGATAAGTGCAGGTTCGAATTATCTCGTTATTGGGCGTCCAATTACCCAAGCAGAAAACCCGGGGGAAGTATTGCGACTTATTAACACCGAAATTGTGAATTATTACACTTGAATGAATTTCAATAGATTATTACCCTGGCTTCTCACATCAGGTGCTGCTTTGAAGTCGATGTGAATCAGTATGATTCTAAATTCAACAACAGGGAGAATAATCTCATGAAAACTATTTACAGCTTAATTGTTTCGCTATTACTCGTGATTTGCTCGTTTAGTGTACTTGCCGAGCCGATTGATATTAACACTGCAGATGTTGCCGCCTTGCAAAACTCCATCACGGGAATCGGTGCACAAAAAGCACAGGCAATCGTCGACTATCGCTTGAAAAATGGTTCATTTAGCAGTGTGGATGAATTAGCTAAGGTTAAGGGTATCGGCCAAAAAACCATTGAGAAAAATAGAGATAACTTAATGGTGGCTTCACCTGCGGCATCTACGCCATAGCGTTGGGCGATTATTGATCTAATAACGTGCGTTTTTTGATAGCTGATTTGCCTCTCATTCTAGAGTGCAAAGCAGAGTAAAAAGTGTAATAAATATGTGAGTAATAATTAGACAAGTGATATACTTGCAATGCCAGCAGGTTTTGGGTTCGAAAAAAGTCCAATCCTGCTGGTGTTTCTTTGTTTTTAGTGAAAATTGACCAAATACTATACCAAAATATTAGAATGCAATGATGAAAAGCCTCTCCCCCGAGCAGCAGGAATCCATGTCCTATTATTATGAGGATGAAATCAGTTTGGTCGATCTCTGGTTAGTGCTGGTTAAGCGAAAACGCATAATCGCTGTGGTATTGGCTGCCTGTACCATAATAGGGCTTGTCATCGCATTGTTGGTGCCTAAACAATATAACTTTAATACATCGATTGAAATTGGTAGCCGTGTCATTAAGGAAAATGTGCAGCCCATCGAATCGCCGGAAACACTGTTGGCCAAAATTCAGGAAAGTTATATTCCATTAGTGCAGCATAATTATTTAAAGCAGCAAGCTGACGGCGACAGTATGTATTCCATGACTGCTCGTGTACCGAAAGGAAGTCTGCTCATTGTCCTGGAAAGCCGAGGGGCTGAGAAATACGGAGAAATATATAAGGCGTTACAGCAAAATGTTGTTGACGAGGTGAAAAACGATCATCAACGTATCCTGGGAATTATACGCAAAGAGCTGGAAATTGTTCGTAATGAGGCGGTGAATAAGCTGGAAGAGCTAAAAGACGGTCACAATTTACTATTGACGAGAGAAAAGCGTCTGGATGAGGTCACCGTATTATTAAAGCATCAGATAGAAGGGGCAAAAAAAGATTTGCTGAATGCAGACAGGAGCCGCCAACGTGCTATACAAGAAGCGACCAATGCAGAAAAAGCAATGACATTATTAATGCTTGACAATGATGTGCATAAACAACGGGAGCGTATTGCCAATCTGGAAGAACGGCTTATTATTGAAGTGGCGGGAGGCCAGGATGAAATAAGTAAAAGCCTCGCAGATAACATTCGAGCACAACAAAACCAGCAAGACAAAATATCCAGAATTGAAGTGCAATTACTCAATTTAGTGGAGACAAGGTCGTTGGTTCCGCCGATGCAATCAAACAGGCCTACGGGCCTGGGTAAAAAAGTTATATTACTGCTTGCCATTGTGCTGGGCTTCGTTTTGGCGATTTTTTCCAGCTTTTTTTTGGAGTTTTTAGAAAAAGTGAAACAGCGCCAGCAGGATGATCAGCAGTCCATTAAGTCTGTTACTACAGCCCAATCTACAACATCTCATAAAGCCGCATGAATATACATCCTATTATATTGTCCGGAGGTTCCGGTACGCGTTTATGGCCCTTGTCGAGAGAGTTATATCCAAAGCAATTGTTGCCATTAGTGAATCACAATACCTTGCTGCAAGAGACTTTGCTCCGAATTTCTGCCAAAAATTTAGGCGTAGATTTTGTTAATCCGCCGACCATTGTCTGCAACAACGAGCATCGATTTTTAGTCGCCGAGCAGCTGCGCCAGATAGATTTACACGATAGTCAGATAATACTGGAGCCAGTGGGGCGAAATACTGCACCTGCGTTGACATTGGCCGCTTTATACTGCGCAGATGATCCCGTGCTGCTCGTTATGCCGGCGGATCATGTGATATCCAATTGCGAGGCGTTGGCTTCCGCAATTCAAACCGGTGCTTTGCTGGCGCAGCAGAATGCCCTGGTAACTTTTGGCGTCGTACCGCTTCAGCCGGAAACCTGCTATGGATATATACGGCGGGGCAAGGCGTTGACGCATAGTGATTTTTCAGGGGCGGGCAATCAACCGTATGCACTTGCTGAGTTTGTTGAAAAGCCTGATTTGCCAACAGCCACTGAATACGTTAATTCCGGGGAATACTTGTGGAATAGCGGAATGTTCATGATGAAGGCGTCAACCTGGTTGAGTGAACTGGAAAAATATCAACCGGAAATATTTCAGGCCTGTCAGCGGGCTTACCAGGGTGGTAAAAAAGATCTGGATTTTTACCGGGTAGATGAGGCGGCCTTTCGTCAATGTCCGAGTGATTCAATCGATTATGCCGTGATGGAAAAAAGTGCCAATGAGACGGCTGAGTTGTCAAATGACAACAAGACGGTATTCGGTGCGGTGGTGCCATTGGATGCCGGTTGGTCTGATGTCGGTGCCTGGTCCGCCTTATGGGCAGTTGGGGCACAGGATGACGACGGCAATGTGATAAAAGGGGATGTCAAAACCTACAATTCCAAAAACAGTTTTGTGCATGCAGAACATCGGTTTGTGGCTGGTGTTGGTATTGAAGATCTCATTGTGGTTGAGACCGCGGATGCGGTACTAGTGGCGAATAAGCATCAAGCACAAGATGTGAAGAAGATCGTTGAATGGTTAAAAGAGCAGCAGCGGGATGAGCGATTGGTGCACCGCCGGGTATTTCGGCCCTGGGGGTCTTATGAAGGGGTGGTTGCTGGCGAGCGCTTTCAGGTAAAGCGAATTACTGTCAATCCCGGCGCTTCGTTATCCTTGCAAATGCATCACCACCGGGCAGAACATTGGATTGTGGTAAAGGGGACCGCAAAGGTGACCCGCGGCACGGAGGTGACACTAATCAGCGAAAATGAATCTACCTATATACCCCTGGGGACCAAGCACCGATTGGAGAATCCTGGCACATTACCCTTGGAAATTATTGAAGTTCAGTCAGGCAGCTATTTAGGTGAAGACGACATTGTGCGGTTTGAGGACAATTATGGCCGCTAATGCAGCGGCAGCGAAGCGTGATAATAAGCCAGTGTAGGCGAACAAAAGAACGATATTTAAAGTAACCAATTGAAATACATTGAATATTTTTATATCTGGTTACGAATAAGATTTGCGTGGTATCAGCCCAAAAGGTACAATTCAGCGCGTAATTATTTTGCACAAAGCGGGACGAACTCGGGAGAATAAGATATATGGCTAATAGTCATTTGTTTACGTCAGAATCAGTATCAGAAGGGCATCCAGACAAGGTTGCAGATCAAATTTCCGATTCCATATTAGATGCTATTTTTGAGCAGGACAATCAGGCGCGGGTTGCTTGTGAAACACTGGTAAACACCGGTATGGTGGTTATTTCAGGTGAAATTACCACATCTGCCTGGGTCGATATGCAGGATGTTGTGCGCCAAACCGTCAAGCGTATTGGTTACAACAGTTCTGACATGGGTTTTGACTGGGAGTCTTGCGCGGTATTGACGTCCATTGACAAGCAGTCAGCTGATATCGCTGCCGGAGTGGATGAAAGCAACGATCATGAGCAAGGTGCTGGAGACCAGGGGTTAATGTTTGGTTATGCAAGCAATGAAACTGATGTGTTAATGCCTGCTCCAATTACGTATGCACACCTGCTAGTAAAGCGCCAGGCCGAGGTCCGCAAAAATGGGGTGTTAACCTGGTTACGCCCCGATGCTAAAAGCCAGGTAACCTTTCGTTATGAAAATAATAAGCCTGTTGGTATAGAGGCGGTGGTTTTGTCGACGCAGCATACCCCTGATATCTCCCATAGTGACTTGCAGGAAGCCGTAATGGAGGAAATCATCAAACCCGTGCTACCTACTGAATGGGTCGATGCTAATACCAAATATCATATCAATCCAACCGGGCGTTTTGTCATTGGTGGCCCAGTCGGTGACTGCGGACTAACCGGACGTAAAATCATTGTCGATACCTACGGTGGGATGGCTCGTCATGGTGGTGGCGCATTCTCTGGCAAAGATCCTTCAAAGGTGGATCGTTCAGCAGCATATGCAGGACGTTACGTGGCTAAAAATATTGTCGCGGCAGGATTAGCCGAGCGCTGTGAAATTCAGGTGTCTTACGCCATTGGTGTTGCAGAGCCTACTTCTATTAGTGTCGAAACGTTCGGTACCGGGAAACTGGATGATGATAAAATTGTGGTGCTAGTGAGAGAGTTTTTTGATCTACGCCCCCGCGGTTTAATTAAAATGCTTGATTTGCTGCGTCCAATCTATGCTGCAACTGCAGCTTATGGGCATTTTGGGCGTGAAGAGCCAAATTTTAGTTGGGAAAAAACCGATAAAGCCGATGCGTTGCGCGAAGCAGCAGGGGTGTAAGCCAAGTGTTACTGCCGAAAATTATTAAATGGTGGTGAACAGTCTGCTGGTTTGCAAGTCAGAATTCGAGGTGTTTTTTCCTGTAAGCACTATGATTTTGCGAGGCGATATTGCAAAAATTCGGTTATACGAATATGGCTGTAATACCCCGGCGATACGTAATATTTAAGTTCCATTGATTGTTGTAACAACACCGCCTGAGGGGCGCTGCAGCGGAATTCAATAATTAACCGCGAGGCTCAGGTGGTGCTAACGTTAATTTAAAACGGCGCTCTTCAACATTTTGGAGAATGATGACTATGAACGCTGTAATAGATCCGAGTTTTACTGACTATAAAGTCGCAGATATCACCCTGGCTGAATGGGGTCGTAAAGAGATCGCCATCGCCGAAACCGAAATGCCCGGATTAGTGGCATTAAGAGAAGAATATAAAGGCAAGCAGCCGTTAAAAGGCGCCCGCATTATGGGTAGTTTGCACATGACAATTCAAACAGCGGTATTGATTGAAACGCTGGTTGAATTGGGTGCGCAAGTTCGCTGGGTATCCTGTAATATTTTTTCGACACAGGATCATGCCGCAGCCGCCATTGCAGCACAAGGAATACCGGTATACGCCTGGAAAGGTGAGACCATTGAGGAATATTGGTGGTGTACGGAACAGGCATTTATTTGGCCAAATGGTGAATTACCGAACATGATATTGGATGACGGCGGTGATGCAACGTTGCTGGTACATAAAGGCGTAGAATATGAAAAGTCTGGTGTTGTGCCTGAGTCAAAAGCTAGCGATAACGAGGAATGGAAAGCTATTCTGGATGTATTGCGCCGCAACCTGGCTGAAAACCCTAACAAATGGACGCCAATCGCTGAAAGTATAAAAGGCGTAACAGAGGAAACCACGACGGGTGTTCATCGGCTCTATCAAATGCAAGAAAATAATGAATTGCTGTTTCCTGCGATGAACGTCAATGATTCAGTCACCAAATCCAAATTCGATAACCTCTATGGCTGTCGTGAATCCCTGCTCGATGGCATCAAACGGGCGACGGATGTAATGATTGCCGGGAAAATTTGCGTGGTATTAGGTTATGGTGATGTAGGTAAGGGGTGTGCTCAAGCATTCAAAGGGATGGGAGCGACCGTTTGGGTTACTGAAATTGACCCAATCTGTGCGTTACAAGCGGCGATGGAAGGCTATCGTGTCGTCGAGATGAATGACGTGGCCTCCCAAGGTGATATTTTCGTGACAACCACTGGCAATGTTGATGTTATCAACCACGACCACATGGTGACAATGAAGAACGAGGCCATTGTTTGCAATATAGGTCATTTTGATTCTGAAATTGAAATTGCCGCACTGGAAAAATATGAGTGGGAAGAAATTAAGCCCCAAGTGGATCATGTTATCTTTCCCGATGGTAAAAAAATTATCATCTTGGCAAAAGGTCGTTTAGTGAATCTGGGTTGCGCCACAGGTCATCCGAGTTTCGTGATGTCAGCCTCATTTACCAACCAGGTAATGGCCCAAATCGAATTTTGGAACTACTCGGAAAACTACGATAACAAAGTGTATGTACTGCCCAAATCGCTTGATGAAAAAGTGGCTCGGTTACATCTCGATAAAATAGGCGTTAACCTGACCAAGCTTAGCCAGGAACAGGCCGATTATATTCACGTACCTGTTGATGGACCTTATAAGCCTGATCATTATCGTTATTAGCGCAGCTTATGCCCTTTTAGCCCTTCTCCTTGGGGGAGGAGGGCTAGAACGGGTGAGGTTTTAAATGATGTCGATTGATGTAGGTTAATCGGCATTATGTAGTATAGGGCCAAGAAAACTCGATTCTAGATACGGCGACAAGTTTTTTCTATCAAGATCCAATGGCGAAAGAGCTAAGATACGATAAAGCACAGGCAAAGTTTTATGGATTAAATCCCGGCTGCTTCTAAGTGACGTTTCGTAATTGCGGAAGTGACCGGCAGGGTACCTTTGGTGCAGTGAAAGTAAGTGAAATATGTGGTGGCCGTGTGTAGCAATAGTCCTTCGCATAGGGAGCGGTTGTGTTCGCAGCGGGGGCGCGCCTGTGGGTTTGTGGGGCTTATTCGAAAACGGAAGTCCATATTTGCATAGAGGTGAGCGATTACCCCGGTGAATATCTACAACCGCCGACTATGTAATGTAAGAGGTGTTACACGGGGTTAATCTCAAAACCAAGTATGTGCTTATAGCGCCATATACGCAGTGCATCTTTACAAAGATGCCTATTACCGCATTATAGATGATGGTGAGATTGTAGATATTGATTTACCTGTTGTCCTGTGCATAATGCCCATCACAAACTACAAATAGCTTTCTCGATATTCCGACATGTATGACTGAAGAATGTCGCTCTCCCTTCCTGTATTAGTGGCGTTGAGAGAGAGCTGGCCTGCATCATAATCGTAGCGGACAAACTTAAGTGTATGCTTGAATATATTAATTGCGCGGAAAATAAGTTCGCGTTTAATAATTTGTTTGTGGTGTTATTAGACCGCTGCTAGTTATCAAAGAGGTGAGTAAGGCTAATAAGAGCAAAAAACATATCAGGGGTTGTTGCAATTAATAATGGTTTAATTATGTATGTTTTTTAGCTTAAGAAAGATTACACTGCCTGCGTTATTTAATTAAAATGAACTATATCGATATTGTCTTATGAGTGAGCGGAAAGAGTTGAGAAATGATTATCGCAATAAACTATATCATCATTACGTAACATCGCATCTTTCAGGCTCCATCGAAGAGAGAGTTAGGGTGCGTGCTCCTTACCTGCGCAGACTTATAGATGCTCATTTTCCGGAGCAGCTTGATGCCCGAATATTGGAGATAGGGTGTGGGCATGGGGCGCTTATATATTATGCCAAGGAAATGGGGTATAGCCATTTGGTGGGTGTAGATGCCTCTCATGAACAGGTTGAAGAGTCTTGGAAGCTTGGGTTGCGAGAAAATATTAGGCAAGAAGATCTTGTGGATACTTTGCGTAAAAGTGGTGATAATTCATACGATGTTATCATAGCACTTGATGTTATAGAGCACATGACGAAAATGGAATTGCTGGACCTTATCAATGAGCTGTATAGGGTACTCAGTACTGAAGGAAAAATAATTTTGCATATGCCGAACGCCTCATCGCCATTTTTCGGCAGGACACTGCACGGCGATTATACTCATGAGCAAGCATTTACACAATCCTCAATATCGCAGATACTCATTGCGCATGGGTTTTCTGAAGTGCGGTGTTTTGAAGATTCACCAATTGTTCATGGTGTTAAAAGTTTTGTGCGGTGGGTTGTATGGAAAGTCGCACGTACCGGTTTCCGATTGGTGCTAGTAGCTGAAACAGGTGTAGCTGATGAAATTTTTACGCAAAACTTTCTTGCTGTGGCGGCTAAGAGGTAAGCAATATGTGTGGTATTGCAGGTATCTTTTCTTATTCTGACACGGCAAAACAAGTAGACTCAGATGAATTGTTGCGAATACGGGATGCAATGATTTCACGAGGCCCTGACGGGGCAGGCTTGTGGGTGTCCGCGAACAAGCGTATTGGACTTGCTCACCGCAGGCTTTCAATTATCGACTTAACCGAGTCTGGCGCGCAGCCTATGGTTTCGCTCGATGGACGCTACAGCGTGGTCTTTAACGGGGAAATCTACAATTATCGTGAGTTACGTGATCAATTGGAGTTAAAGGGATATTCTTTTCACTCGAATAGCGACACTGAAGTTTTACTTAACCTCTACGCTGAATATAATGCTGAGATCGTGGAATATTTACGTGGCATGTATGCATTTGCCATATGGGATGAAAAAAAACAAGGGTTGTTTCTAGCGCGTGATCCGTTTGGCATTAAACCACTTTATTATTCAATTAACGGTCAATCGCTCCGGTTTGCATCTCAAGTTAAAGCTCTATTAAAAGGGGGGGGGGTTGACACGGCTCCTCAACCTGCAGGGCATGTTGGATTCTATCTCTGGGGTTATGTGCCAGAACCCTATACTCTTTATAAAGGCATTAGAGCGCTGTCTGCGGGAACTACTTTGTGGGTGGATTCGACGGGTAGTCATTGCTTTAATCAATTTTTTAACTTGTCGAAAGAGATAGTTAAAGCTGAAAAATTGATAAATGTAATACCTGTCAGTTTCGAATATACCCAAAATCTTTTACGTAATGCCATTAAGGATAGTGTTCAATGTCATCAGATTGCTGATGTGGATGTTGGTTTATTCCTTTCTGCGGGATTAGATTCTGCAACATTAACGGCATTAGCAGCCGAATCTAATATCAACAACTTGAAGACAATTACGCTTGGGTTTGAAGAATATAAAAAAACTGATAAAGACGAGACGGTTCTTGCTGCTGTTATCGCTCAGCACTATGGGACTCAACATCAGTCAAAGTTTCTTTCAAAACATGATTTTATGGAAAGCTTGGAAGATTTTATGGCTGCGATGGATCAACCGAGTATTGATGGAGTTAATACATATTTTGTTAGTAAAATTGCAAAAGAATTAGGGATGAAAGTAGCATTGTCAGGAATTGGGGGAGATGAAATATTTGGGGGGTATCCCAGTTTTCAGAATATTCCGGAAATGGTTAAATTGTTAGGTTGGAGCCACAATGTACCTGTAATAGGGAGGGCTTTTCGATGGGTTTCTGCTCCAGTTTTAAGGCATATGACGTCACCTAAGTACGCGGGGCTTTTGGAGTATGGGGGCAGTTATAATGGTGCTTATTTGCTACGTAGAGGGTTATATATGCCGTGGGAATTACCCAATATATTGGATAGTGACTTGGTAAAGGACGGTTGGGAGGAGTTGCAGCCATTGATTAAGCTTGACGAAGCTATCTCCGGTATTAGTAGCGATAAACTAAAAATATCCTCGCTAGAGCTGTCATTGTATATGCGCAATCAGCTATTACGGGATGCTGATTGGGCGGGTATGGCGCATTCTTTGGAGATTCGAGTACCCTTGGTGGATGTTTGTCTGTTTCGCGCATTACTTCCTGTGTTAGTAAGTAAATTTTCCCCGGCTAAGCGTGATATGGCATTTACACCGAAAAAACCATTGCCGCAAGCGATAGTGAATAAGCCTAAGACAGGTTTTAGTGTGCCTGTAAGAGATTGGTTTATGACAAAGGGTTTAATTGAGAATGCAGGGCGAGGATTAAGGCCGTGGGCGGCTAGAGTTTATGAGAATGGATAACGGGAAAAGAGTTCTTGTATTGACAACAGATGCTTTTGGCGGTTACGGAGGGATTGCGCTTTATAATCGCGATCTTCTGCGGGCCTTGTGTAGTTTGCCTGATTGTTCTGAAGTTGTTGCTGTGCCTCGTGCTATTCCTGGTGCTATAAATGAAATGCAGCCTGAAAATTTGTCCTATGTGACAACTGGATTGGGCAGTAAAGCTAGATATTTAATTGCTGTGCTAAGGGTTTTGTGTCAAAACGCTAATTTCAGATTCGTTGTGTGTGGCCATATTAACCTCCTACCTGTTGCGCATCTGGTGGGTATGTTGCTCAAAAGACCTGTTTTGTTGTTTGTTTATGGAATCGATGTTTGGTATCCAACAAAGAGTAAAATAATTAATAGGCTCGTGAAAAATGTTACGCACTTCGTTTCAATCAGTGATATCACGAAAGATAGGTTTGTAGAGTGGGCTAAACTTGATCAAGAGAAGGGGTCCATAATTCCAAATGCCATTCATATGGAGAAATATGGGGTTGGGGAAAAAAATAATGCGTTGCTCCGCCAATATGGACTCAGTGACCGAACTGTCTTGATGACCCTGGGGCGATTGTCATCAGGTGAGCGTTATAAAGGAATTGATGAGGTGATTGAGTTGTTGCCAAAATTACTTCAAGAAGTTCCTAATATCATTTATCTAGTCGTGGGATCAGGGGACGATCGGGGACGGCTGGAGCAAAAAGCAATATCACTTGGTGTCGGCGAGCGTGTTGTTTTTACAGGGTTTATCTCAGAATCTAAAAAATCAGATTATTATCATCTCGCCGATGTTTACGTAATGCCAAGTTACGGTGAAGGGTTTGGCTTTGTCTTTCTTGAAGCGTTAGCTTGTGGTATTCCTGTTGTTGCTAGTAAGCTAGATGGAGGGCGAGAGGCTGTTCGTCAAGGAATGATGGGCACCTTGGTTGATCCTCATGATTCTGAGGACATAATGATGGGGATATTGAAGGCATTGAAGCAACCAAAAAAAACTCCTCAGGCACTGGAATATTTTTCATATGAAAATTTTGAGAAGCGAGTGCATCAGCTTGTAGCAGAATACACAAAGGACTAGTTTCAGTGAAAAAAGCATTGATTTGTGGTGTGTCTGGACAGGATGGGGCGTATTTGTCACAATTTTTGTTGAATAAAGGTTATGAAGTTTATGGTACTTCTCGCGATGCGCAAGCATCATTATTTCAAAATTTGGTTCAATTGGGAATACGAGAAAAAATTAAGTATGAATCTATGTGCTTGAGCGATTTCAGGAGTGTTTTGCAGGTATTGATGAAGATCGAGCCCGATGAAATCTATAATTTAGCAGGTCAGAGTTCGGTTGGCCTCTCTTTTAAACAACCAGTAGAAACACTCGAAAGCATCAGTGTTGGCACATTAAATCTATTGGAAGCAATTCGTTTGGTAGGCAAGTCTATAAAGTTTTACAATGCAGGCTCTAGCGAATGTTTTGGTGATACTGGCGGCGTTGCAGCTGATGAAAATACTCCTTTTCGTCCAAGGAGTCCATATGCAGTGGCAAAGTCTGCCGCATTTTGGGAAGTAGTTAACTATCGTGAAGCATATGGGCTATTTGCTTGTTCTGGCATTCTTTTTAATCACGAATCCCCTTTGAGGTCTGATCGATTTGTGACTAAAAAAATTATTACAGCTATCTGCAGGATTGTAGAAGGAAAACAGGAGTTTCTTCATTTAGGGAACACTTCTATTGAGCGGGATTGGGGTTGGGCTCCAGAGTATGTGGTGGCAATGTGGAAGATGTTGCAACAGAGTGACCCTGATGATTTTGTCATTGCGACAGGAGAAAGCTGTTCGCTGGAAGAGTTTATCAAAACTGCTTTCAGCAGTTTTGATCTGGATTGGAATGATTATGTTATTGCTGATTCAAGCTTGTTGAGGCCATCTGATTTGGCCGTTAGTAAGGCAAGCCCTGAAAAGGCAGAAAAAATTCTGGGATGGAAAGCTCATTACCATATGAAAGATGTTGTAAGGTTGATGGTTGAACAGGCGAAGGGGTAGTTGATGAATCTGTCTGACTAAGGCGATAGTAGCATAGGCTGTTTAATGTTAATGAGTACTGTTTCTGTATTTAAGTCAGGGGGTGGATGAGGTTTTTCATCAAAGCCGAGAAATTAATTTATGAGTAATTCAAATACAGTAGCCAGTGTAAGCACTAAACTTTTTTTGTTGTCACTATTAAGTCCTTTAGTTGGAATTCTTGTTGAAATATCGTTAGCGAATACATTCGGTTCGTCTGCTCTCGTTGATGCATATCGGATATCATTTTTACTGCTAATGTTTGGCGCGCAATTGTTTTTCGGGCAATTAGTGACAGGGGTGCTTGTGCCACTAGTGGCTGATTATAATGCCAAAGGAATGGAGCAGGAAGGATGGAGAGTGGCATTTTCTATTGCAGGTGGCATGGTGCTTGTAACGTTGCCCGGAGTGGTTTTTGTTGTATTTAAGCCCGAAGTATTGCAGCAACTATTAGGGCCAGGGTTAACTGCGGACGCGGCTTTACAGGCTCAGTTAATGCTACGCTTTTTTGCTATTGTATTTCTTGTATATATTTGGACAGGAGTTATTAACGGACTTCTGCATTCATATCAAGTGTTTTGGGTTCAGCCAGTTGCTCAACTAGTAGCTAATGCGTCTCTGGTGTGCCTAATTATTGTCGCTGGGCGCAGATTGCAAGAGTGGGGATTTATCATAGCTGTTGGGTTCGCTTCAGTACTGTCAATACTATTTTGTGCTATTGCGATACGACGCGTGTCCCTGCGTCATTCTGTTTCCCTATCTTCATGTTTTCGCATTAAATTATCTATAATACCTCTTGATATGCTAAGGCTGGCGGTCCCAATTATAGGTCTTATTTTTGCAACAATGTGGTCTAGTTTGGTTGTCAATAGAAGTCTTTCGGAAATATCTGTTGGAGCTGTAGCTGATTATGGTTATGCGATTAAATTTGAGATGTTAGGTAGCTTATTGCCATTAACTCTTGCGACAGTGCTTTTTCCTCGATTAGCATCTGCCGCCTCTAGTAAGGATATGGAGAGCATGGCGCATCTAGCTAGCCGGGGTCTGCAGTGGATGCTTTTTATTTCGGTGCCGGCAGCAGTCGTAATATTTTTCGTGCGCGAACCCTTGGTTGTAGTGTTTTACCAGCATGGTGAAATGAGCAATGATGGTATAAGGCGAGTAAGCGACTTTCTAGGGATATTGTCATTTGTGATACCGGTTGCGGCGTCAAATTATTTGCTTTTTAAAGTGTCTTATGCTATGAAAAATTCGGTCGCTCCTTTGATTGGTCAATTAATTGTGGCAGTGGGGTTGTCTTTATTGGCTTCTACGGCGACTCAGTATGGGGGTGAGAATGGAATTGTTGCTGTATATGCGTCGTTAACATGGATAGCTGTGATATTTTTAGTGATCTATCTTCAAAGTAAATATGGGTTTTGGGGGCATAGGCAGTCGATGAAATTCTTGTGGCGTTTAGTTGTTTCGGTTGTTTTGACAGCCTTTGCAATGAAAATTGCTAACGTGTTTGTTCTGTGGCTTTCTCTGAAAGATGGCGGCTATGAGGGGGTTGCCAGTATTTGTCTTGTAATGTTTGTCGGGTTGTGTACATTTTTATTTGTTGCGAAACTCCTTAAGTTTCAAGAGCTGGATGAAATTAAAAGCTTGTTTTTATCCGTGAGGCTGGGGCGGTTTATTTCATGAGCAACAATCTCTTTTGGCCGCCAAATAATAAAGGTTTTTTCAAGGTTTAGTTTGATGTCGTTAATTATTGTATTAGTGCAGCGAGCGTTGGGCGCTGAACCAATATTTTTGAGATGATGTTTTGCTTTTAAGTTTGCATTATGTTTAGTTGATTAACGTATTCTAAGTCATTTTAAGTAGAGAATGGGTTTGGTTAGCGAGAAATTAAATGTAAGCAAATATTGAGGATGTTTGTGGAATCATTGGCAGGTTGGGTGTTTGTTGCTAAAAGCATTTCTATCTGTTTGGAGCACGCATGCACATCGAAGTAGTATGTGGCTAATTGTTGTTGGCTTGGCAATGTTTGATGTTTGGGAATTCGATTCTGTGTTGAAAATCATGAATAATTTATATTTTAACGATATTTGTGGCTGTGAGTGGAGGCAGGCTTTGATCTCTTCATTATGTGGGTATATGCAGAATAGCTTAATGCAGCCTAATATGCTGGGCTGGTGCGTGCTTCTAAAAGTTAGCTTTTTTATTAAATATGATGATATTAGGCGTGCTCAGTGTTGACTGTTAACAATCGAACTTATTTTGGTAATACATGGGAGAACAGTCGAGTTAGATGTAAGCTGGTTAAGCTGATATTTGTCATTTACTTCTTGTTGATTTTTGAAGGGGCGTTAAGGAAGTGGGTGTTTTTTTTATTTCCGGATGCCGTGTTCTTTATTAGGGTTCCTTTCGTTCTCCTATTATATTATTTCGCGCTAAAATATTTCTATTTTTTTAGAAGTAATGTTTACTTTCTCTTAGGGATGGTGTTTTTCTTTGTATTGCTGTGCTTGATTCCTGTGCAAATGCTGCTTGGCGGCTATAGTGCTAGATATCTGATTGTTGCTGCATATGGACTGCATAATTATGTTTTTTATATCCCAGCAGCATTTATAATCGCTGTGTGTTTTATGCGTGAGGATGTCATCTATTTAGTTCGTGCAACGCTGATTGTAGCGATTTGTTCTGTTCCTTTGGTGATTGCGCAGTCCTTTGCGGCGACAGATTCATTTTTAGTAAGAGGGTTTGGAGGCCATTTTGTTGGACTTCAATCTTCTGGTGTTATTAGGCCTATGGGTTTTTTTACTTCAAGCCCTGGCCAACAAATGTTTGTTACGAGTGTAGCTGCCTTTGTTTTCAGTTCTTGGGTTTCTGTTAAAGTCAATTATGTTAGCAATAAACTTCTCATTATAGCAACATTGTCTTTGTTGCCCTTGCTAGGTCTCAGCTTTCAACGCGGAGTCTTAGTGCATGTAGCTATTGTATTGATTTTTGTGATTATAGGAAGTATGTTGTCGAAATGCCGTAAGCTGGCGTTTCGGTTGTTGCTGGCGGTTTTAATCTTAGCTCTGCTGGCATTGTTTTTCCCATTGTTATTTCCTGATGGGTTTGAAATATTTTATAGTCGTATTGTTGATGCGCATCAAACTGAGGCTGGGGAGTATAAATTTGGAGAGCTAGGTCTTTTGAGTAGGGTGCTGTATCAGTTATTTAAATTTTTACTAATTGTTGATGATGTGCCTTTGTTTGGGTATCTGCTGGGGATTGGGGGGAATGCAGCGCTCCAACTATCATGGGTCGACCTTCCTAGTGCATGGTCCGCTTGGGATGGACCAGCGGGATGGGCGGAGGATGGATTGTCAATGAATATTGTCGATTTAGGATTAATTTTCGGCCCTCTCTATATAGTATATCGGTATATGTTATTTTTTTGGGTTTTTCGTTTATCCCTAGAGGCTGCGAGGCAGTATAAAGAAATTCTCCCTATAACTTTGGTAGGTTTTATTTCGCCTTTATTGCTTTTCTTGCAAATAAACGGTCAGGGGACATTGACGGGTTATGTGTGGTTGTTTTTTGGTTTTTGTTTGGCGGCAATTAAGCTGTCGAAGAAAGAAGCGCATAGGGAGCGTGTCATTTTACATCAATCAATTAAGAATAATATTAGTAGATGAAAGTTTTGCATGTGATTCCAGCTTATTATCCCGCCACATATTGGGGGGGACCAATGTTTTCGGTTTATTCTCTAAACAATGCTTTGGCTACATTGCCAGGCATGGAGCTTAAAGTTCTAACCACTGACTCAGCGGGTCCGCAGGCTTCTGATCGACTAAATGTGCGACATTTAGTGAGCTTGTACTCCAATTACGAGGTTGTTTTTGGGCGTCGTATCGCTGGTGATAGTGTTTCTTTGGAGCTTTTAAGGAGGATGGTTCCACTCGTTCGTCAGGCGGATGTGGTGCATCTTACCGCCACCTATTCTTTTTCAACTATTCCAGTACTAACCATTTGTCGCTTGCTACGAAAACCACTTGTCTGGTCGCCTCGTGGAGCTATCCTTGATTCATATGAATGGGAGGGTACGAGGAAGCGAAGAATAAAAAGAGTTTGGGAGGGGATTTGTGATCTCATCGTCAGGCCAGGATGTGTAACATTACACGTTACATCTGAGAATGAAATGAATGCATCACTTGTCAGAATTCCTCGGGCAACTGCGGTGATTGTTCCCAATGGGGTGGATGCACTACCTTCTCTCCCTAAGCGTGTATGGATGCCGGAAGGGAAGTTGCGATTAGTTTTTATGGGGCGTTTGTCGCCTAAAAAAGGAGTTGAAAATCTTTTGAAGGCGATGAAGTTGATGGAGAGTGATAACACGGTTGAGCTTGCAATTTACGGGACTGGCGATAACCTGTACAGAGAAAGTCTGGTTGAACTTGCTAAGGATCTTGATTTGCTGGGTAAGTCGGTGCATTTTGCTGGACACGTAGATGGCTCTGATAAAAGTGATGCATTTTTGAATGCCGATTTGTGTATTGTTCCTTCATACACAGAAAATTTTTGTATGGTAGTGGCAGAAGCCCTTGGACATGGTGTCCCTGTAGTGGTAAGCCAAGGGGCGCCATGGGCAGACATTGAAGTGCACGACTGCGGGGTGTGGGTGAAAAACACACCGGAAGAGTTGATGCAGGCAATCTGCACCATGAGAACGCGGAATTTGAGTGATATGGGCCGAAATGGTTGGGAATGGATGAAGAAGTCTTATGATTGGGATGTAGTTGCGGACCAAATGCATGGGGTATATGCCTCGCTATTATCAGTGGTGAATATACATGAAGCTTGATCAGAGACTACAGCAATATGGCTGGGAGTCAGCAGACGCATTGGCGGATCACTCGTATACGTTGCCAGCTATTCAGAATTTGTTGCCATCCGGTAAGTTGAAAATACTTGATGCAGGTTGTGGGAATGGATTTATTGCGGGACGACTAGCTGATATGGGACATCAGGTAACAGCTTTTGATCTTTCTGAAGATGGAATTGCGATTGCCAAAGAAAAGTACCCTAATGTACGCTTTGATGTTCGATCTGTTTATGATGAGGTAAATGACTTGATTGATCAGGTTGACATTATTATTTCATCAGAAGTTATAGAGCACCTCTATTACCCTCAACGTTTTCTAAAAAATATGCATCCAATACTTTGTGAAGGCGGTTTTTTGATATTAACTACTCCGTATCATGGGTATGCTAAAAATTTGGCATTGAGTATATTTGATAAATGGGATAATCACCACACGGTGGATTGGGAAGGGGGGCACATTAAGTTTTTTTCACAGAATACATTAAGCTGTATGCTGAAGGGGGCTGGGTATGAAAATGTTATGTACAATAATGCGGGGCGAATACGTTGGTTGTGGAAGTCGATGGTATGTCGTGCACAAAAGAAAAAGTAGTAGTACTGAAGATCGAAAATGGCTGATATCACTGTCATAGTTCTTACCTATAATGAAGAAAAGCACATAGAGCGTTGTATTCGGTCTGTACAGGGATTTTCCGCGAACATTATTGTAGTTGACTCTTATTCAACCGACGGTACTATTGACATTGCTAGCTTAGAGGGAGCAACAGTTTGTCAGCACGAATTCATTAATCATGCGGCGCAGCTTAACTGGGCTCTGGATAATTTATTGATAAAAACAGAATGGGTAATGCGGCTGGATGCGGACGAAATTGTTACACCTCGTCTTGCTGACGAAATTTCTGATGTCCTAGAAAATATCGATGTGAATACGTCGGGTTTACTTGTTAATCGATGTACCTACTTCAATCGACATCCTATTAGACATGGTGGTCATTTCCCCCAGTATGTCCTTCGAATTTGGCGGAATAACCAAGCTCGCTGTGAGGCAAGCTGGATGGATGAGCACATGGAGCTTTTGTCTGGTGGAGCGCAGCGTCTCATTGGCGAAATGCATGATGATAATGTCAATAATATTGGGTGGTGGACAGAAAAACATAATCGTTATGCGACTCGAGAGGCAATAGTGCTCCTCGATAGAAAGTATAGCTTCCTTCCAAATCAGTGTAAGAACAGGGGTGAACTTAAGGGGCAAGCGAGAGTTAAAAGGTGGTTAAAGCACAATGTTTATATTCGTCTCCCTCTTGGTTGGCGAGTTTTGATGTTTTACATATACCGTATGATTTTTCGTCTAGGGTTTCTAGATGGGCGTGCAGGGATAGCGTTTCATTTTTTACAGGGATTCTGGTACCGGTTTCTTGTGGATATGAAAATAGCAGAGGTTGAGGCGAGAATGCGCAAAGATAATATAGATTGCGTTGAAGCAATTCGCCGGGAATTTTCTATAGATCCATTTTTTTGATTATACATTGGCAAACATTTAGACTTTGGTTTTCCTGTATATGTTATTGAAATTAATGATGTGAAAAAAATATTTAAATTAATCCAAATATTTCGACGTGGTCTTTCCCCTGCTTTGCTACGCAACAATGTAGCGGCTGGTGTTGAACACCGTCCGGTGATTGCACATTTAGGCTGTAAGCATGTGGTGGATATTGGGGCAAATCGTGGACAATTTGCCTTGATAGCTCGAAAGTGTTTCCCTGATGCTAAAATTGATTCATTTGAGCCTTTAGTGGAACCAGCTGATAGTTTTCAGGCGCTCTTTCAAAACGATCATTATACTCAGCTGCATCGCTTGGCTATTGGGGCAAATGAGGGCGAGGCGAAAATACATGTGTCTAATCGGGATGATTCTTCCTCACTTTTACCCATCACAGATACTCAGTCAACTTTATTTCCAGGAACTAGTGAATGTGAGGTAAGAATAGTCAATGTTGCACCTTTGAGGGATATCATTTCAGAGAGTGAAATTCAACAACCAGCTTTACTAAAAGTTGATGTGCAGGGTTTTGAGATGGAAGTATTGCATGGGTGTGAAGGACTTCTAGGGCTGTTTCATTATATCTACGTTGAGTGTTCTTTTATTGAGCTTTACGTTGGGCAAGCATTTGCAGATGAAGTAATAGCGTTTTTGCGTAAACGTAATTTTATATTAGATGGTATATATAATCCATGCTATGACAAAAAAGGAAAGGCAGTGCAGGCTGATTTCTTTTTTGTTGCCCGAAAAATCGCCGAATAACATAGGTTTTTGGTTTGCGTATTTTGATTCTTACTCTGAATTACTCACCTGAATTGACCGGTATTGGCAAGTATAGTGGGGAAATGGCTGAATGGCTTGCGGCACGAGGACATGAGATACGTGTTGTAACTGCACCACCATACTACCCAATGTGGCGAGTCACAGAAGGTTATAAGTGGTGGAGTTATTGTCGCGAAACGTTGGCAGGTACAGATGTGTGGCGTTGCCCAATATGGGTTCCAGGTAGTCCTTCAGGATTAAAACGTATCTTGCACTTGGCGAGTTTTGCTTTTACTAGCTTTCCAGTAATGTTGTGTAACGCATTTTGGAGGCCAAATATAGTAATAGTTGTTGAACCCCCCTTGTTTTGCGCGCCGACTAGTTTACTGGTTTCGTGGCTTTGTAGGGCCTACTCATGGCTACATGTCCAGGATTTTGAGGTTGATGCAGCATTCGAGTTGGGCCTCTTGAAGTCACGTCGAATGCGTAGGATTGTGCTATGGGTAGAGCGCATGTTACTGGCTAAATTTGATAGAATCTCGTCTATCTCTGGCCATATGTTGGCACGGCTTAGCACTAAAGGAGTCGTATCGGAAAAGCAGGTGCTATTTCCCAATTGGGTTGATGTGGACTATATACATCCCCTTGGCTCGCTGAGTAATTTCAGGGAGCAGTTAGGGATATCGGATTCAGGCATTGTTTTTTTATATTCAGGTAACATGGGGGAGAAGCAGGGCCTGGAAATCATTATTGAATCAGCTCGTCAGTTAGTTGAATTTGAAAATATTATCATTGTATTGTGTGGGCACGGTTCCAGCTATGGTCGCTTACGTGAATTGTCGAGTGATCTTGGGAATGTAATATGGCTACCTTTACAGCCATTGGAGCGGTTGAATGATTTGCTGAATTTGGCAGATGTTCATCTTTTGCCGCAAAAGGCCGATGCTGCAGATTTAGTGATGCCCTCAAAACTGACCGGAATGTTGGCGAGTGGCCGTCCTGTGCTAGCAACAGTCTCTGAAGGAACGCAAATTGCGGAGGTGCTTAAATCGTCAGGTGTGATTGTACCACCCGGTAATATCGATCTTTTAGTTGCTGCTATGCTCGAATTGTCTGGAAATGCCGAACAACGTCAGCTATTAGGTGAAAATGCCAGGAGCTATGCGGTAGAATACTTCGGACGAGATGTAATTTTGACTCTATTTGAAGAGTCATTGCAAAAATGCATGCTCACGAGACATTGAGTAGGACGCGGAGGTTGGGTTTTGGCGAAAATAGCACTAATAACGGGCGTTACAGGGCAGGATGGGGCTTATCTGGCAGAATTCTTGTTGGAGAAGGGGTACGAAGTTCACGGCATCAAGCGTCGTTCATCATCTTTTAATACTGATCGTATTGACCACCTTTATCAGGATCCGCATGAAGTAGGGCGTCGGCTGATACTGCATTATGGTGATCTAACTGATTCCACCAACCTGATTCGGGTTGTCCAGGACGTTCAGCCTGATGAGATTTATAATCTTGCGGCACAAAGCCATGTAGCCGTGTCTTTTGAGTCACCGGAATATACAGCTAATAGTGACGCACTCGGTACGTTACGCATTCTTGAGGCAATCCGTATTCTTGGGTTGGAGAAGAAAACACGTTTTTACCAGGCCTCAACGTCAGAACTGTATGGCAAGGTACAGGAAACACCTCAGACTGAAACTACGCCATTTTACCCACGCTCGCCCTATGCAGCGGCAAAGATTTACGCTTATTGGATCACGGTCAATTATCGTGAAGCATACGGAATTTATGCTTGCAACGGCATTCTCTTCAATCATGAATCGCCTATTCGTGGTGAGACGTTTGTTACGCGAAAAATTACCCGTGCCTTAGCGCGCATCAAGCTTGGTTTACAGGAGAACCTGTATTTAGGTAATCTCAACGCAAAGCGGGATTGGGGGCATGCAAGGGATTATGTGGAGGTGCAGTGGTTAATGTTACAGCAAAATGAGCCTCAGGACTTTGTGATTGCCACTGGCCAGCAGTTTTCAGTGCGTGATTTTGTCAATGCTGCCGCGAATGAACTGAATATCTCAATTCGTTGGGAAGGTGAAGGTGTTGAAGAAAAGGGGGTTGATGAGAAGAGTGGGGAATGTATTGTCGCTGTCGACCCTCGATACTTTCGCCCTACAGAGGTGGAGACGTTGTTGGGTGATGCTAGTAAGGCTAAGCGTGAACTGGGTTGGGAGCCACGAACCAGCTTTCATGAGCTAGTTTCAGAAATGGTTGCTGAGGATTTGAAGTCTGCTGAACGAGATGCTTTGTGTCAGCGGGAGGGCTTCAAGACATATATTTACAATGAATAGCTGTCTGATGCAGAGTGACAGTCGTATTTATGTGGCAGGGCACAATGGGTTGGTCGGGGCGGCTATTTGTCGCGCACTTGATAAACAAGGATTTACTAATATAGTTCAGCGTACGCATAGTGAATTGGATCTTACCAATCAAACTAAAGTACGTGAGTTTTTTAAAGCCGAACACATTGAATACGTTTTTCTTGCAGCTGCTCGGGTTGGGGGTATTCACGCAAACAATGCGTATCCGGCGGACTTTATTCGTGATAACTTATTGATTCAGATAAATGTTATTGATGCCGCATATCAGAGTGGTGTAAATAAATTGTTGTTCCTTGGTTCTTCCTGTATTTACCCTAAATTTGCACCTCAGCCCATGCAGGAAGGGTGCCTACTTACTGGGGAGCTTGAACCAACTAATGAGTGGTACGCGATTGCTAAAATTGCGGGTATTAAGCAGTGTCAAGCTTATCGGCGACAATATGATTTTAATGCCATATCGCTTATGCCAACGAACCTTTACGGGCCCGGTGATAATTTTAATTTGGAAAATTCGCATGTACTCCCTGCGTTACTTCGAAAATTCCATGATGCCAAGGTCCGCGGGGAAAAATGTGTTGATGTATGGGGTAGTGGCAACCCTTGTCGCGAATTTCTCCACGTAGATGATTTAGCCGATGCAGTTTTGTATCTCATGCAGCGATATGATGGGGCGGATATCATTAACATCGGTGTTGGCAGGGAAATTAGTATTCGAGAGCTGGCCGAGCTTGTTGCAGAAGTGGTGGAATTTACGGGTGAGCTGAAATTTGATGTAAGCAAACCAGATGGAAGCCCACGTAAATTGCTCGATGTTACACGTCTTAATGCGCTTGGTTGGCAAGCCAAAATTGGTCTTAGAGAGGGCCTTACCGAAACCTATCGTTGGTATCTGGATGACCAGGTAAGATTGCGTCAATAACTAACCCATTTGCTCTCGATATCAGCTGAATTATCGAGTACATTCAGTAGGTGATCGATTCAAGCACTAAATGTAAGATTATTGTATATCGAGTGTATCTATCGTATATTTGCGTTCTGGATTAGTGTTCTTTATTAGAATTAAGGTGTTAAATCGAGATTGCTGGGCGATGCGAGGCCCAAATCAGTAAGGGGGGGGGGGGCAAGAGTTTCTTAAATGTCTGCTTTATTTAGAGTAGGTATAAGCTAGGTTTTAAGTCCACTGTTTGAGATTTTAATCAGCCTATAGCTACGAAATGTCGATTCTCAAATTTGAGTAATATACGGATGTTCCCACGCGGATTACTACAAGAATATGCTAGCGCACTGTCGCTAATAGCACGAATCATTGATATTTTTTGTGTACTTGCCGGTGGTGCCCTTGCTTTCTATTGGCGATTTGGCCATTTTAATTTCCCTTCTGATTATCAAGTTGCATTACTGATTTCAGCACTGTTGACGCTTATTGTTTTTTCCACCTCCGGAATCTACACCTCCTGGCGAGGCAAACGCTGGTTACATCAAGCCAGAATCGTCACGATGGTCTGGTTAAGTGTCGTTATCATTATGATTCTTGTCGCTTTTCTTACGAAGACCAGCACGTTGTTCTCTCGTCAGTGGATGGCGATGTGGACGGGTACTGCCTGGGCATTGTTGTTGGCGTTTCGCTTAAGCTTTTATAAGTTATTACAAGTGATGCGTGAGCGGGGCTGGAATCATAAGCGTATTATTATAGTTGGAACCGGGGAGTTGGCTCAGAGTATTGCCAGGAATATTCGCGAGTCATCCTGGACAGGGCTCGATATCGTTGCATTTTTTGACGATGATGCCTGTGCGGTTACCCGGGAAATAGATGGCATCGACGTAAAATGTGGTGTGAGTGATTTGCACCGTATTGTGGCTCGAAATCGAATTAATGAAGTCTGGTTGGCTCTGCCGTTAAAAGAAGAAGACCGTATGAAAGAGATTCTTCAGAATTTGCGCCACAGCACAGTCAATATACGTTTCGTGCCTGGAATTTTCGGATTTCGATTATTTAATCATTCCATCACAGAGGTTGCAGGGTTGCCGGTCATTGACCTGAATGCCTCCCCTATGGTGGGCGTCAATCGGTTTATCAAAGAGCTGGAAGATCGGGTCTTGGCATCGCTGATTTTGATTGTTATATCTCCTTTATTGCTGTTGATATCCGTTGTGGTGAAATTAAGTTCTAGAGGGCCGGTGCTCTTTAAGCAAATGCGGCATGGTTGGGACGGCAAACCAATTAAAGTTTATAAATTCAGGACCATGTTAGTGCATGAAGAGGATCGTGGGCAGGTGACGCAGGCTTGTAAGGGCGATATGCGCATTACACGGTTGGGCGCATTTCTTCGTAAATCCAGCCTGGATGAGTTACCGCAATTTTTTAATGTGCTGCAAGGGCGTATGTCAATAGTAGGTCCACGCCCCCATGCCATTGCCCACAATGATCAATATAAAGATCAAATTGATGCTTATATGATGCGGCATAAAGTTAAACCGGGAATTACCGGGTGGGCACAGATAAATGGCTGGCGTGGGGAAACCGACACCCTGGACAAAATGAAGCGCAGAATCGAATTTGATTTGTATTATATTGAAAATTGGACATTGTGGCTGGATATCAAAATTATTTTCTTAAGTATGTTTAACGGTTTTGTGCATCGAAATGCTTATTAATAAGGGATGCTTGTTACGGACTGCAAAATATTAGTCGTTAACGTTCCATTGCAAGGTTATTGAATAATCTACCTGCCATTTTTTCGCTAAATTAATTTAAATTGAATGATTGACGCCTCCCGCCTTGTTTATTTCAAATTCTGGATGTTTACAGGGTTTGCGCTGATAGCATTGGTTGTCTACTTATCACTTACGTCCTCGCCAGTAGGCATGCCAGACATCAAAATGGGCGATAAGCTAGGGCATCTGATGGCTTACGGAGTATTAATGGCCTGGTTTGGGCAGCTATACCCCCTCAGTTCCAACCAGGTTTGGTGGTTTATTGGGTTTTGCCTCATGGGCGTTGGGCTTGAGGTTTTGCAAGGTCTGGGTGGCGATCGCTATTTTGAATATGCGGATATGCTTGCTAACACAATGGGGGCGGCAATAGGTTGGTGGTTGACCCGTGGCTGGTTTGTTGGTGCACTATATAGATTTGAGCGTTTATTACTCGCCTTAGTGAAATGCAAACCACAACAATAGTATCAGTTCTCCCCTAGTCGTACTAGAATACGCACTTCTTCTTGCTCCGCAACCAAGGTTGTAATTCAAAACATGGCACAAGTGTTATTGGTTATTCTTGTTTATATTTTAGGTCCTGCGCTGATATTGATATGGGCGGTTAAACGGTATCGATCCGGTGTGAAGCCAGATTTTACCGAGGTGGTTGCGGTAATTCTCGCCGTGGCGTTGATTAGTCTGTTGACCTTCAGCTATACCAGCTCAGTGACCGACGAAGATCGCCGCGAGGTATCCCGCATCGTCGATACGCTGATAGAGCGTTACCCTTTTCCCGTTAAGGCTAAGTTTCAGGAC